>WBZO01000097.1_pt1 | contig 230145 bp, 170 predicted proteins | sample 5204261 | NCBI WGS metagenome assembly WBZO01 (sample SAMN12412400, study PRJNA552823) | activated sludge metagenome | isolation source: activated sludge from anammox sidestream of wastewater treatment plant... | place: USA: North Carolina | collected 2017-09
ACGGCTGCGTCGGACAGGCTGACCTGGGTATCCTGCTTGCCAACTTCAACCAGAGCGTTCCGCCGAACACCAACGGCGACCTGAACGGCGACGGTTTCGTTGGCCAGGTTGACCTGGGTATCCTGCTGGGTAACTGGGGCTGCGGCTGCCCGTAAAGGAAGCGTCGAAACGTACCGGGCCGCGGCGACTGGCGCGATCCGCGCCGTCGGCGCGGCCCGGTTCTCACGCTCCGCCTTCGCGCTGCCGCGCGGCGGGTGCGATCAGGGCCGCGGATGCCCGAGCAGCTCCAGGACGCGAGGCAACTCGATCAAGTAGTCGGCGGGCGCTGCCTTGGCCAGGGCCGCGAGCGACCAGGCCTGCTCAAAGCGGAAGGGGCCGACGGCCAGCCGCGTCAGCCCGGTCAGGCACCCGCCGCAGGACAGGGCCGCCCCGATGTCGCGAATCAGCGCCCGGACATAGAAGCCCCGGCCGCAGGTGATTCGCAGCGTCAGCCGCGGCCACTCATAGCTGAGCAGCTCCAGCTCGTGGACGCGCACGGGGCGCGGCGGCAGCTCGGGGGGCCGTCCGGCGTGGGTCAGCGCGTAGGCCCGTCGCCCGCCTACCTTGACGGCGCTGATCGCAGGCGGCGCCTGCTGAATCTCCCCGCGGAAGGCGCGGAGCGACTCGCGCAGCCGGGCTTCGCTCGGCGGCGTCTGGACCGCAACGGAAATCAGCGGACGATCGCTGTCGAAGCTTTCGCTGGTTACGTCGAGCCGCGCCTCGGTGCGGTAGACCTTGGGCTGGTCCATCATGGCCTCGACCAGCTTCGTGGCCTTTCCCAGGCAGATCACGAGCACGCCGTCGGCGGCGGGATCGAGCGTGCCGGCGTGGCCACTGCGCCGCTGGCCGGTGATCGCGCGCACGCGGTCCAGGGCGCGGGCGCTGCTGATGCCGGCCGGCTTGTTGAGGTTGATGATGCCATTCATCGCACGCCGAGGGTATGATGGCATCCGGTCCGTTGGCAAGCCGCATCATCAAGGCGGCGGCCGCGGGAGGCGCGAGGGCCACGGGATGGACGCAAGGCGTCGGACGTTGAGGCGCGTGGGCATGTCCGGGATCATGGGCGCGGGGCTGGCGCTGTGGAGTTCCGTCGCGCTGCCGGGGTGCATCGGGCAGACAGCGCCGAGCGCCCAGAACGGCGGCACGTCGAGCAGCCGGCCCGTGGCGACGCCGCGCCAGAGCGACCGCAGCAGGACGTATGATTTGGACACGCTTGCAACGTCGATCATCAAGGTCAACGGGCACGAGGTGCGCGTCTGGCTGGCGCGAACCTCGGCCGAGCAGGCCGAAGGTCTGATGCACGTGCCGGCGGAGGAGATCGCCGACGACGAGGGAATGCTGTTCGTTTTTTCGGACGAGGACCTGCGTTTTTTCTGGATGAAGAACACGATCACGGCGTTGGACATCGCGTACGCCCGGGCGGACGGGAAGGTGGTCAAGACCTGGCGCATGCCCCCGCTGACGCTTCAGAGCTTTCCGTCGGTCGAGCCGGCGATGTTCGCGCTGGAGATGAAGGCTGGGGCATTCGAGCGGCTCGGCCTGACCGCGGGCACGCGCATTGTCATTCCACACGATGTATTCAAGGCTTCACGGTGAGCACACCTGGCTGATGGCGTCGCGGGGGGCGGCGCTTATCGGGCGGAGGCCGAGTGGCAGGCATCCTTCCAGGTCCGTGGAGTCGACGCTTCCATGGCCAAACCTCAGGGGTCTATCCTCGTCTTCGATGCCTCGCCGCAACGTGCGCTGGGCGTGCTGGCCACGCTTCAGCAGCGCGGGCTGCCGGCGACCTGCGTCGATATGTGCAACGCCGCCGCCAGCCGCAAGGCGCTGCCGCCGGCTGACGTGGCGCTGTTCGTGCTGGACCAGGACCCCGCGCTGGCGAGCGGGTTGCCGCGGATGCTCGAAGAGCTGACGCACGACCGCGTCGCCGCGCTCGTCTGGGGCTGGCCGGAGGGTTTGGCGCTGCCGGCGGATCCGCTGGTGGAGCGCGTCTCGCACGAGGCGACGTCGGAGGAAGTCGTCGGTTGCGTCGCGACGCTGGCGCACTACGCGCCGATGATGCGCCGGCTCGACCGCGAGCTCGACCAGATCCAGCGCGTCAGCCAGCAGCTCAACCGCTACATCGGCGAGATCGACCAGGAGATGCGCCTGGCCGGCCGCTTGCAGCACGACTTCCTGCCGCGGCGCCTGCCCGAGCTGCCGCCGCTCGCCTTCGCGGCGCTCTATCGGCCGGCAAGCTGGGTCTCGGGCGACATCTACGACGTCTTCCGCGCCGACGACACGCACGCCGGCATCTTCCTGGCCGACGCCATGGGGCACGGCACCGCCGCCGCCCTGATGACCATGTTCCTGCGTCAGGCGCTGGTGACGCGCCGGGCGGCGGGCGAGCGCTACGAGCTGCTGGGCCCGGCGGAGGCGCTCGGCACGCTGCACGCCAACCTGGCGCGAAAGGGCCTGCCGAACCAGCAGTTCGTGACCGCGGCCTACGCGCTGATCGACGTCAACACGCGCGTGCTGCGGCTGGCGCGCGGCGGGCATCCCTACCCGATCCACGTGCGCGCCGACGGCGAGCTGCGCGAGATTCAGCCGACCGGCGGCCTGATCGGCCTGGCCGAGATCGAGGCCGACTTTACCGAGCAGCGGGTGACGCTGGCGCCGGGCGACCGCGTCATCTTCTACACGGACGGCATGGAAGACCTGCTGATTCGCGGGCGCGACGCCGAGGGCCGACGGACCGACTTTGCGGCGCTGGCGCACGAATGGGCCCGGCTGGGCGCGCAGGACATGGTGGACGCGATCGAGCACCATCTGAACACGATGGAGGGCTCGTTGCACCCCGAGGACGACGTCAGCGTCGTGGTCGTCGAGGTGCAGCGCTGAGCACTCCGCGGCGGACGCCCGCGCCACGAGCCTGAGCCAGCCGATGCGGCGGCAGGCAGCAATTCTGCGGGGTTCTTTCAGGGCCTTGGGGCGAGTGCGCTCCATGCCGGGCTAGCGGGACACGTCAGATAACCGGCGCGGGGCGTTGGCGGGCGGATCGGGCCGCGGCCGCGTGTCCTAGATATGCTAGTCAGGCGCCTAGAATGGCGCATGAGAACGACCGCACGCCGCCCGACGACGCCCTCCGCAGCGCGACGCCCCGCCGGTGGGCGCCGACGCGCCGCGACCGCCGACGTCTCGTCGGCCGCGCGCCGCGGGCCGGCGTCGGCGTGTCTGCGCTGGGCGCTGCGCCACCTGCCGGAGCATTTCTCCGCCGAGCCCGCGGCGTTCCACGACGAGCTGCTGGGCGACCTGGAGCGCGGCGGGCGGCTGATCGCGCGCGTGGCGCCGCGCGGGCACGCCAAGAGCACCTGCGCGGCGTTGGCGTACCCGCTGTGGCGGATCTGCGAGCGCCTGAGCCGCAACATCGTCATCATCACCCACGAGGCCGCCCTGGCCACGCAGTTCGTCCGCGACATCCGCGCCGAGCTGGAGGGCAACGATCGCGTCCTGCGGCGCTACGGCGATTTATGTGGCCCGGCCGTGACCAGGGCCGTCGCGGACAACCAGCGTGGCCCGGCCGAAGCGCGGCAGCGGGCGCCGGCGAAGAACCCCGGCGCGGCACCGCTGGCGCCACGGCGGAAATGGACCGAGGGGTTCTTCACGGCGGGCAACGGCGTGACGGTGCAGGCCCGCGGCAGCGGCGGGAGCCTGCGCGGGTGCCGCGTGGGGCCGCACCGTCCGGACCTGATCATCTGCGACGATCTTGAGAAGGACGAAATCGTGCGTTCGGCCGGGCAGCGGCGCAAGCTGGAGAACTGGCTGCGGCGGGTGGTCATGCCGGCGCTGGCTCCGGGCGGGCAACTGGTCGTTGTCGGATCATTACTGCATTACGACTCGCTGCTGGCGAACCTGCGCGACCCGCTGCGCTGGCCCGGCTGGAACTATCGCGTCTACCGGGCGCTCGAGGCCGAAGCCGACGCGCACGGCGTCTATCGCCGCAAGGCGCTCTGGCCGGGCCTGTGGCCGGTGGCGCGGCTGGACGAAGAGCGCCAGCGCATCGGCACGCTGGCCTTCGAGCAGGAGTACCAGGCCAACCCGATCGACGACGTCCGGCGCGTCTTCCGCCCGGAGTGGCTTCGCCGCTACGACCCGGGCGAGCTGGTGCCGCTGGAGGCGCGGCTTGTGAACCTCGTCGCGGTCGATCCGGCGACGGGGAAGGACGGCGGCGATTACTTCGCGCTGTGGGCGGGCAGCCTCGACCCGCAGACCGGCGTGATCTACACGCGCGAGCTGACGCTGGAGCGCATCGGGATCGTCGAGCAGGTGCGGCGAATCGTCGCGGCGTTCGAGCGCTGGCGGCCGGTGCGCATCGGCATCGAGACGACGGCCTACCAGGTGGCGCTCAAGGACGTGCTCGAGGATCACAGTCGCCGCCACGGACTGTACATGCCGCTGGCGGCCCTGGCGCTGCGCGGGAGCAAGGCGGCGCGCATCGAGGGTTCGGCCCCGTTCTTCGAGAACGGCCTGTTCCGCCTTCCGCCGCTGCTCGACGCGGAGGCGGAGTCCCAGCTTCTGGGCTTTCCGAAGGCGGCGCACGACGATGCGCCGGACGTTTGCGCGATGGCGATCGAGCTGGCGCGAGAGCTGCGCGCGTCCCGCGACGTCGAAGCCCTCGTGCAGCCGGGCGCGGGGCGCTTCGGCGCGCGCGGCGGCTGGTGATGTCGAACGCGGCGCTCGGGGCCCTCGCGACCTCGTTTGGAACGGGAAGCCCGCGCGGTATGATCGCGGCGCGGTTCGGGCCGTTCCTGATCCGAGAGGCACACCATGCGATGTCAGACCTGCCGCACGATGAATCGTCCGGAAGCGAGGTACTGTCAGACTTGCGGCGCGCCGCTGCCGGCCGCGGCCGGCCCGCCGCCGCCCCCGCTCGCTCAGCCGCCTCCCGGGCCGCCGGCCGCGGTCGGATACGCGGCGGCGGGTGCGCGGCTGGCGAAGCCGTACCGTCCTGGGAGCCTGCTGGCGGCGAGCGTGGTGGCACTGCTGTCCACGCTGATCGTGTTCGACGTGGTGAACATTCCGGTTGCCGTGGCCCTGATCATGCACTATGGCGCGCACGGATACGACATGCACGACCTCGCGGCAGCGGAGGTCGTGCAGGCGTGCACCGGCGTGCTACAGATGTTGGTTTACCTCACGACGGCGATTCTCTTTTTGGTCTGGCTCTACCGGGCCAGTTCGAACCTGGCGCCGCTCGGGGCGACCAGCCAGACGATCTCACCCGGCTGGGCGGTCGGCTGGTGGTTCATTCCTTTCATGAACCTGGTTCGCCCCTACCAGGCGGTGAGGGAAATCTGGCAGCTCAGCGAGCCGCCACGCGACGCGGCCGCGACGGCGCCGCCCGCCGCGCGGCGCGGGGCGGCGTGGCTGGGCTGGTGGTGGGCGGGTTGGCTGGTGAGCAACATCGGCGGCGTGATACTGACGCGAATCAGCATGGAGACTGAAAGCACCGACGGCATGATCGCGGTGACGTACGCGTCGATCGCGGGCCACGTAGTGGAGATCGTGGCGGCCATCCTGGCGATTTTCGTCGTGCGGGCGATCGACGCGCGGCAGACGGCCCTGCACGGGGCGCTCTACGGCCGACACCTTGCGACGTAGCGGCGCCCGGCGCTGCGGGCCCTATCAGCCGGGATACGGGCGCGGCGCGTCGGCCACGAGCGTGGCGGCGGGCGCGTCGCCGGGCGCCGTCGCCCGCAGCTCGACGGCGGCGGAGCGCAGGTCGCGGCTGGCGAAGCGGCCGACCTGGAGCAGCCGGTCGGGCAGGAGGGTGAAGATCAGCAGCAGCAGTCCGCAGAGCACGGCGCCCATCTGGAGCGCCTCGCGCGGGGCGGGCTCGGCCGGATCATCGCTCTCATGCAGCAGGACGGCGGCGATGACGCGCAGGTAGTATGCGGCGGCCAGGGCCGAGTTGAGCACGGCGATGACCACGAGCGTGAAGATCGCATTCTGATACAGCGGCAACGTCTGGGCCTGGCCCGCGCCCAGGGCGCTGCCGAAGAGCGAGAGCTTGCCCCAGAAGCCGGGCGTCGGCGGGAGGCCCATCAGTGTGAACATGGCCAGGGCCATGAGCAGCGCCGACAGCGGGCTGCGCCGCAGCAGGCCGGCCAGGTCGCGCAGCGTCTCGCACGAGCGCCCGTTCACCCGCAGCAGCGCCAGCAGCGCGAACGCGCCGAGGTTGGCGATGCCGTACACGACCGCGTAGTAGAACAGCGCCGCCGTCCCGTCGCTCATCATTCCGGCGGCGTTGCCGGCGACGCCCCCGGTCGGGCCGGCGACAAGACCGACAAGCATGTAGCCGGAGTGAGCGACGCCGGAGTAGGCGAGCATGCGCTTGACGTTGGTCTGGCGCAGGGCGAGGAGGTTGCCGACCGTCATGCTCAGGGCCGAGACGAAAAAGATGAGCCAGAACAGGCCGCCTTCGGTGGTGTTCTGCCAGCCGGCCAGGTCGACCACCTTCACGATGGCGATGAAGCCGGCGAGCTTCGGCACGAAGCCCAGGAAGCCGGCGACCGGGCTGGCCGCGCCCTGATACACGTCCGCGACGTAGAAGTGCAGCGGGACGGCGGAGATCTTGAACAGCAGCCCGCCGACCGACAGCACCACGCCGATCACCGCGATGTTGTGCGCCAGCGCCCCTTCGGGCGTCTGATCGGCCAGCGCGCGGCTGACGGCGTGAATCGTCGGGCCGATCTGGGCCGTGCCCGACACGCCGTACAGGAAGCTGAAGCCGTAGGCCGTGACGGCGGCCGCGAGGGCGCCGAGATAGAAATACTTCGTGCCGGCCTCCAGCGTGGCGAGGCGCCGGCGGCTGAGCGTGACCATGGCGTAGGTCGGGATGCTCACGAGCTCGATCGCCATGAAGAGGATCACCAGGTCGTTGGCGGCGCCGACCAGCAGCAGGCCCGCGAGCGCGAACAGCAGCATGGCGAAGAACTCGCCGCGCTCGTCGGACGAGGGCTGATACCACGCGGCCAGGACGAGCATGATGCCCAGGATCAGGCCGCTGGTGCGGGCGAACTCGGCGACGGAGTCGAGCAGCAGTCCGCCGCCGATGTCAGACGGCGCGGCCTGGCCGAGCAACAGCGGCAGCTTCACGATCAGCAGCGCGAGGATCACCGAGAGCAGCGCCGTCCAAGCCGAGACCGAAGCCTGCGCGCCGCGGCCGGCGCCGAGCATCAGCGCGGCGCACCCGCCGAGCACCAGCACGATTTCCGGCAATACGCTGGCGAAGTCGAGCGCCGCGTAGCTGAGCGCCAGCAGGGAGGCGGCGGGGCTCATGGGCGCACTCCCGGATCGCCGTCGCCGCGCGCGGGCGGCGCCTCGGGCGGCCTCGGCCCGTCAAGCGCGGCGGGCTCCGATTCGCGGCGAGTCGTCGGGGGAGCGCCCCGCTTGTCGGCGGCCGCGGCGAGGCGGGGCGTGGCCGAGGCTTCATCGAGGCTTGCGGGCGCGGGCTCAACGACGGCGACGGTCCGGGCCTGCGCGAGGCGGGCGAGCACCTGCGTCTGAAGGGCGGGATCGAGCGACTCGGTGACCAGGCGCGGCGCGGCGCCGAGCACGACGCACAAGACCGCGAGCGGGGCGAGGATGGCGACCTCGCGCCGCGTCAGGTCGGGCGAAAGGCCGGTCGAGACGTCCGGGGTGTGCGGGGGCTGCTTGACGGGGCCAAAGAGCACCTGGCCGGTGACATAGAGCATGTAGATCGCTCCGAGCAGGATGCCGGTGGCGCCAAGAGCACCGTACCAGGGGCCGAGTGTGGCGGAGTTGAAGGCGGCAAACAGCACGGTGAACTCGCTGACAAAGCCGTTGAGCCCGGGCAGGCCGATGCTGCTGAGGACGAAGACGACGAAGAAGAAGGCCATGACGGGCATCTGCCGTGCGAGGCCGCCGAGCTGGTCGATCTGCCGCGTGTGGTAGCGTTCGTAGATCATTCCGACGACGAGGAAGAGGGCCCCGGTGCTGAGGCCGTGGTTGATCATGTAGAGCACGGAGCCGCTGAGCCCGACGGGGGCGAAGCTGAACATGCCGAGCATGCAGAAGCCCAGGTGCGAGACGGATGAGTAGGCCACGAGCTTCTTGACGTCGGTCTGCACCCACGAGACCAGGGCGCCGTAGATGATGCCCGCGACGGCCAGGGCGCCCATCGTCGTCGCCCAGTATTCGGCGCCGGCGGGGACCATCGGCAGGCTGAAGCGCAGGAAGCCGTAGGTGCCGAGCTTCAGCAGGATGCCGGCGAGCAGCACGGAGCCGGCGGTGGGGGCCTCGGTGTGGGCCAGGGGCAACCAGGTGTGCAGCGGGAAGAACGGCACCTTGATGGCGAAGCCGGCGAAGAAGGCGATGAACAGCCAGAACTGCTCGGTGGCGGAGAGCGACAGCGACGACAGCCGCACGAGGTCGAAATCGACCACCCCGCCCTGTGCCCCGCGGATCGCGAGGTAGAGGATGCCCGCAAAGGTGAGCACGCTGCCGACGAAGGTGTAGATGAAGAACTTGTTGGCGGCGTAGCGGCGCTCCGGTCCGCCCCAGATGCCGATGAGGAAGTACAGCGGCACCAGCGTCAGCTCGAAGAAGACGTAGAACAACAGCACGTCGCGCGCCGCGAAGACGCCGAACATCGCCGCCGTCAGCGCCAGCATCCACGCGTAGTACTCGCGGACGCGCGTGCGGACCGACGTGAGGCTGCACGCGATCGAGAGCGGCACCAGCAGGCCCGTCAGCGCGAACAGCGGAGCGCTGATCGCGTCGAGCCCGACGTGGTAGCGGATGACGACGCTGTTGATCAGCGCGGCGGCGCCGGCGCCGGCCGGCTCGTCGCCCGCCTCGACCCACGTCCAGGCCGTTTCGCCGACCAGGTGCGGCAGTTGGACGTCGCCGGTCGCCCGCACGACCGTGCGCGCGGCCGCGCCGGCCGCCGGCATGGCCAGCCACAGCGTGATGGCCGCCGCCCCGCACAGCAGCCCGACGCCCAGCGCGATTCGATAGGCCAGGTGCTCGCGGCGCTGGGGCAGGGTCCAGACGACGACCGCCGCTATCAGCGGGGCGAAGATGGCCAGGTTCAGCAGAACAGCGCTCATTCGATCCTCAGACAGACGTTCCTCAAAAACGACGCCGCGCGCGGCGCCTGGCGGCCGCTCCTAGCCGGCAGCCGCGGCCCAGCGCCACAGGGCCAGCAGCAGCAGCAGGCCGAAGACCATGCTGAGCGCGTAGCCCTGGAGCGCGCCCTGCTGCATGAAGCGCAGGGAGAAGGCCAGCCCGCGCGGCACGGCGCTCACCAGCCAGACGGCGCCGTCGATGCCGTTGCGGTCGACGCCGTAGCACAGGTCGCCCAACTGCCGCAGCGGCCGGACGAAGGCGGCGTTGTAGATCTCGTCGACGCGATACTTGACGTTCCACAGGTTCCACAAGCCGCCGAGGGCCGCCTGGTCCGGGTCGCGCGTCGGGGCGGTGCCGTAGCGGGCCCAGGCCAGGCCGATGCCCGCCAGCGCCACGGCCGACGACAGGTACATGATCCAGGTTCCGCCGGCGTGCGGCGGGCTGGAGATCATGGTGCTGTCGTGGAGATAGTGGTGGAAGTAGCCGTGCGGCTTGAGGAAGCCGAGGAACGACTCGTTTGACAGCTTCGGCGTGACGCCGAGATAACCGGCGAAGATCGCGCCGAAGGCCAGGAAGTAGAGCGGGCGGAGCATGACCGGCGGGGAGTCATGCGGATGATCGCCGGCCTCCTTGGGCAGCCGCAGCGGGCCGTGGAAGCACATGAAGTACATGCGGAATGTGTAGTAGGCGGTGAGGCCGGCGGTGATCGTGAGCAGGGCGCCGAGCGTGGGGTGCCACGCGTAGGCGGCGTGGACGATCTCGTCCTTGCTCCAGAAGCCGGCCAGGAGCGGCACGCCGGCGAGCGCCAGGCAGCCGATGAGCATGAGTTTCTGCGTGGTGGGCAGGACCTCGCGCAGGCCGCTGAAGCGGCGCAGGTCGATGACGTCGCCCATGGCGTGCATGACGCTGCCGGCGCACAGGAACAGCAGCGCCTTGAAGAACGCGTGGGTGAATACGTGGAAGACGGCGGAGTCGCTGGCGCCGACGCCGAGGGCGACGAACATGAAGGCGAGCTGGCTGATGGTCGAGTAGGCCAGGATGCGCTTCATGTCGTACTGGGCCAGGGCGATCGTCGCCGCGAGAATCGCACCGATGGTTCCGAGCCAGACGATGACCGTCAGCGTGGTGTCAGAGGCCATGAAGAGCGGGCCGCAGCGGGCGATCATGTAAATGCCGGCGGTGACCATGGTGGCGGCGTGGATGAGGGCGCTGACGGGCGTGGGGCCTTCCATGGCGTCGGGCAGCCAGACGTAGAGCGGGAACTGGGCGCTCTTGCCCAGCGCGCCGCACAGCAGCAGCAGCGAGATCGTCGTGATCTGCCACTCGGCCAGGGCCCCGGCGTACTTGAACGCGACCGCGTAGTCCAGCGGGTTCTCGCCCGCCGCGCAGAGCGGGCTGACGAACATGTACAGCGCGAAGATGCCCAGGGCGAAGCCCAGGTCGCCGATGCGGTTGACGAGAAAGGCCTTCTTGGCGGCGGCGGCGGCCTCCGGGCGCTGGTAGTAGAAGCCGATCAGCAGATAGCTGCACAGACCGACCAGCTCCCAGCCGAGGTAGAGCAGGACGAAATTGCCGGCCATCGCCAGCATCGCCATCGAGAAGATGAACAGCCCGAGGTAGGCGAAGAAGCGCTCATAGCCGCGCTGCGGATGGCCGTGGTGGTCGCGCATGTAGCCGATGGCGTAGATCACCACGCACAGCGAGACGACGGTGACGAACAGCATCATCACGCCGGTGAGCCGGTCGAAGTAGAGGTTGACGCTGATCCAGCGGCCGGCGCTGGAGGCGTCGGCGCCGAGGCTCATCCAGTGGTAGACCGTGTGCGTGATGCCCGGGTCGCCAAAGCCCGCGCCTCCCGGGCCGTGCGAGTCGTCGTGCGCGTGTCCGTGAGCGTCGAGGGCGCGGGCCGGCGGATGCGCGTGCTCGGCGGCCTGCGTGGCCGGCGTTTCGTGGGCCGGCGCGTGCCGGGCGCCGAGGTCGAAGAACAGGGCCACGCCCAGCAGAGCCGAGAGCGCCGCGCCCGCCACGACCGGCACGTACGCCCGCTCCGCGGGCTGGCGCAGCACGATCAGCACGCCGACCAGCAGCGCGCCGATCAGGGGCCACAGCGGCATGGTGGCGTACAAGCTGATCGGGAGTGCGAGCCCGGCTTCTGCCAGCAGGTGCGCGCTCATTCTTCCCTCAAATGGGTCCAGACGCCGGCGTCAAGCGAGCCGCGGCAGCGGAACAGCAGCACGACCAGCGCCAGGGCCAGGGCCGCCTCCGCGGCGGCGACCGTCAGCAGAAAAAGGCCGAACGCCTGGCCACCGAGGTTCGGCGCGTTTCCGGAGAGCGGAAAGCGGCTGAAGCCCACGAGGTTCAGCACGATCGCCTGGAACATCAGCTCCGTGCACAGAAAAACGATGATCAGGTTCCGCCGGGTGCAGAAGCCGATCAGCCCGAGCGTGAACAGGGCGGCGCTCAGCAGCAGGTAGCCGGTCAGCATTCGTCCGCCTCCTCGAGCCCGAGCGCCTCGGGCGACGGGCGGCGGCGCGCGATCGCCACGGCGCCGACCATCGCCGCCAGCAGCAGCACGCCCGCGACCTGGACAGCGACGACGTAGTCGGTCAGCAGGGAGAGGCCGAGGGCTTCAAGGGAGCCCGCCACGGCGGGCTGCGCCTCGGCCGCGGGGGCGGTAGGAGTCGAGACCAGGCGCGTCGCGAGCAGCGCCAGCATCAGGAATCCGGCCAGGCAACCCAGCAGCGGCTCGCGCGAATTCGCGTCGTACACCGCCGGGCCGTCGCTCTGCCGCGCCAGCATGATGACGAACGCGTAGGTCACCAGGATCGCTCCACCGTAGATGATGACGACGGCGGCGCCGAGGAACGTGGCCTCGAGCAGGACCAGGTGTGACGCGACGGCGAAGATGAGCAGGATGAAGTAGAGGGCGCTGTAGACCGGCTTCGGATGGGTGACGACGCGCACGCCGGCCCATAGTGCGATCGCAGCGAAGAGGGTGAAGAACTCGCCGATGGTGGGGAGGCGCGTCTGCTGAAGCGCGAGGGTCAGCAGCGCCGCCAGCGCTCCGAGGAGCGGGATAATGGCGGCGCGGCCGAGGTGGGCGCGTCCCTGCGGCAGCGAAAGATACGCACCCAGCCCGCCGAGCGTGACGAGCAGAACAACAAGAACCGGGACCATCCGCGTCTTCCACTCGCGTCAGGATCGACCCTGGCGACGGGCCCTACCCGGCCGGTCAGGGTGAGCCCGCTAATGTAGCGTACGGGTGGTGGTTTGGCCACTGGGCGGCGCGCCGAGTCACAACCGGGCGTTTGCGGCCGCTTCGTCCGTTATTTCGTGCGAATTGGGGTAGATTGCATTGCGTCGGCGTGGTGTCGTCGTTAACATTTAGTAAGATGGGGTATCTGGGTAAGAGAGGGAAAGACATGGATAGCGGGAGCGAGAACGGGCACGGAACGGCCGCCAAGAGCGTCTTCACAACCGGCGAGGTGGCCGACATCTGCAAGATCAGCCAGCAGACCGTCATCCGCTGCTTCGACAGCGGAAAGCTGCGCGGGTTTCGCGTCCCGGGCTCCCGCTTCCGCCGCATCCCCCGTGAGAGCCTCATCCAGTTCATGAAAGACAACAACATCCCGCTCAAGCAGCTCGAGACCGGGCGAAAGCGGGTGCTGGTGGTTGACGACGATCCGGCGATCGTGGAGATGCTGGTGGAGCTGCTGGAGCGCGACGGGCGATTCGAGGTTCAGACGGCGTCGGACGGGTTCCAGGCCGGGCTGCGGACGCAGGAGTTCCGCCCGGACGTGATCGTGCTGGATTACCTGCTGCCCGGGCTGAACGGCGACGCGGTGATCGAGCGCATCCGGTCAGAGGCGACGCTTCAATCGGTGCGGATCATCGTGGTTTCGGGCGTCGTGAAGCCGCAAGACGTGCAGCGGCTGCTCGACGCCGGCGCCAACGATTTTCTTCAGAAGCCTTTCGAGATCGAGTCACTGGTCGAGCGCATCACGGAAATGGCCTGTGCGTGAAGCGAGCCCGGTCGCGGACGACGCGCGCGCGCCGATGGCGCCGGAGCTGACACTGTCGCATCTGGACAGCCTGCCGACGCTGGCGCCGATCGCGGTGCGCGTCCTGCGGCTGGCCGCGCGGCCCGAGACGCAGCTCGCCGAGCTGGCCGGCATGATCCGGGCCGACCAGGCGCTCACGGGACGGCTATTGTCGCTGGCGAACTCCGCGGCGTACGGGGTGCGCAGCCCGGTGACGACGCTGGAGCGCGCCGTGGTGCTGCTCGGCTATCGCGCCGTGCGCAACACCGTCCTGGCGGTCAAGGTCTTCGAGGCGTTCTCGACGCGGCAAGGCGACGGTGAGCGCCGCGTCTTCAAGCGGGCGGAGCTCTGGAAGCACGCGCTCGGCGTGGCCTGCGCCGCCAAGCGGCTGGCGCAGCGCGAAACACGGCTGGGGATCGACCCCGAGGAGGCCTTCGTAGCGGGTTTGCTGCACGACCTCGGCAAGGTCGCGCTCGATTCCGTTTTTCCCCGGGCCTACGAGCGCATCTTCGCCGACGCCGAAGCGGCACGGGGCGACATCGCCGACAGCGAGCGGGCCGTCCTGGGGATCGATCACCTGGTCGCCGGGCGCTACCTGGCGCAGCGCTGGTCGCTTCCGCAGCACTTGCAGGAGGTGATCTGGCTGCACCACCTGTCTTCGCAGGGGCTGCCCGCCAGCGCCGCCGCTCCGGGCCTGATCGCGCTGGTGCAGCTCGCCGACACGCTGGTGCGCGAGATGCGGCTCGGGGCGTCGGGGAACTTCGCCTTCTATGAGTCGGCAACGGAGTTGGGGCAGCAGCTCGGCATCCGCCCGGAGACGCTGGCCGAGCTGCCGCGCGAGCTGACCAGCGAAGTGGCCGAGCTGGCGTCGGTGCTGGGCATCGATCAGCAGACCCCCGAGACGCTCTACTACGAGACGCTTGCCAAGGCCAACGCCGAGCTCGCACGGCTGAACGCGGACCTGTCGCGCGAGGTGCGGCGGCTGTCGTCGGCGGCGCGCGGGTTCCTGGCGCTGACGCACGCAGATGCTCAGGCGGGAGCGACCGCAGACGTGCCGACGGTGATCGAGGGGTTCGCCGCCGCCGCGCGCGAGTTGCTGAAAGTGGAGTACGTCGGCGCGTTCGCGGAGCGTCCGGCGGGTGACGTGGTCGACCTGGCGTGGTGCGTGGGCGGCAAGACGCAGAGCCGCGTCGAGCCGCAGAGCGAAGCGCTGCGCGCCTGGCTTCAGAATCCGGACGTCGCGCTCGACACGCTGCGCCTCCCGGCGCCCCCGGCGCTGCGCTCGCTGCTGGCCGCCGTGGCGGATCGCTTCGACAGCGGGCGCTGCTGGATGCTGCCGATCCGCGCGGAGCGGCGCTTCGTCGGCGGCATCGTCTACGCGGCGCAGCCCGTCGAGGACGAGGCCCCGCTCGATGACCCCGGCGTGCTCGGCGCGTTCCTGGCCAGCCTCGGGCGGCGGCTCAGCCTCGCCTCCGCCGCCGCCAGCGCCCGGCGCCAGGCCGAGGAGCTGGCCACCGCCGGCCGGTCGATGAAGCAGGTGGCGGCGGGAATGCTGCGCGTGCGGTTGCCGGCGGTGATAGCGGAGATCGCGGCGGGTGCGGGTCACGAGCTGAACGGGCCGTTGAGCGTGATATCGGGCCGGGCCCAGATGCTCGGCAAGACGGCGACGGATCCGGAGGTTCGGCGCGTGCTGCAACTGATACAGAGCAAGGCCCACGAGTGCAGCCAGATCGTCAGCGAGTTGATGGACTTCGCCAGTCCGCCCGCGCCGCAGATCGCGCCGGTGAACGTTCATGAGCTGCTGGCGGCGCTATTTGACCAGTGGCTGGCGCAGAGCGGACTGCCGGCCACCCAGTTGCGCCTGGCGCCGCCGCAGGCCGAACAGCCAGACGCGGCCCAGCCGCTGTTCGTCGCCGCCGACCGCGAGCAACTGGCGACCGTTCTCACGGAGGTGTTTCGCAACGCGGCGGAAGCGCTGGTCGACAGCCGCGGCCAGATCAGCGTGTCGTGGCGCGTCGTGCCGCAGCCCGCGTGGGGAGCTGGGCCGCTGTGGCGCGCCCCAGGGACGGCGGCGGCGCCAGCGGAGTACGTAGAGATAGCCGTTCGCGACAACGGACCGGGCATGCCGCCGGACGTGCTGGCGCGGGCGTTCGATCCGTTCTTTTCGCACAAGCGCGCCGGGAGACGCCGCGGCCTCGGGCTTCCGCGGGCGCAGCGCATCGTCGAGCTTCAGGGTGGGCACATCCGCCTGGAGAGCGAGCCGGGCGCCGGGACACAGGCGCTGGTGCTGCTGCCGCGGAGCGCCGCCCCGCTCGCCGCCGCGACCCGACACGCACCGGGCTGAATGCGACCGGGCCGCTTTCAGCGCGGCGGGACGACGGTCGGGCGCACGCCGGTGCGCTGCTCATACGCGCTCAGGAACCGCTGCAAGTCCTGGTCGAACTGCGGTTGCCGCACGAAGTTGACGTGTCCGTCGAAGTAGAGCACCGCTGCGCCCTCGCCGTTATGGTCGTTCGGGTCGCCGTAAGCCACGATCCACGTGGACGGGTCCGCCACGCGGTCGGCGCCGGGGACGTATGCGACGTAGAAGAAATCGCCGGCGTCGCTGTAGTCACCCTGGGACGCATTCTGGAGCGTGTCGGCGGTGATGTAGCCGCCGTCGACCAGAAGGCTCAGCGTCGGCGGGAACACGCTGTGATCCTGCGAGTACTGCATCAGGCCGAGACCGACCCCGCGCAGATTGGACGTCGTGACGGCCCGTTTCGCCAGCTCGCGCGCCCGCGAAAGCGAGGGCAGCAGGATCGCGATCATCATCGGCACGATCAGGATCATCATCAGCAGGCCGACGGAGCTCGTCGCGATGCCCGCGATCGCGTAGCCGCGCCCGCCGTATTGATGCGGGTGGCGCCGCGTGCGGCCGAGCGCGACGATCCCGAGGATCAGCCCGACGATCCCGAAGACCTGGCACAGCACCAGCGACAGGATTCCCAGCACCATCGAGGCGATCGCCATCCCGCTGCGCTGCTGAACCGGAATGGCGTAGCTCATCGGCGGCGGGGACATCGGCGGAACCGGCGGCGTCTGCGACATGGGGATTCTCCGCGATGGCGGCGGCGGCGCGCAGCGAGATAGACACGATCGCCTGCCGCTTGAAGGTGACATGATAGCGGCTCGGCGGGGGCTGTGAATGACGGCTATCTCGGCAACCAAGAGTCGTCAACGGCCTGTCGGGGGCAGACGAAGAAAAAGCGCCGGAGTCGCCGCCGGTTGGAGTCCTGGCGTGAGAATCCCAACACAGGGCGAAGAAAGAACGACGCACGCCGCGTCCGATATGGACGGGCGTGCGTTGAGTTCGAATCGACCTGAGGAGCAGCCGAAGTCAGCGGCGGCGGCGAAGCAGCAGGCCGCCGATCGCGAGCGCAAGCAGCGTCGTCGGCTCGGGCGTGGGCGTCTCCTTCAGCGTGAAGACCGCGAATGGGGCCTGGGCGTGTGGCGTGACCGCAATCCAAAGGTCGCCGTTCGTCAGCCCGTCGCCGGGGTACCACTGTGTTCCGTTCGGTACGACGCCGCCCCAGACGTCGAGCCGCATAAGGTCCGGGGAGAACGCGGCCTGGGTGAAGGGATCGATGGTCCAGCCGATCGGCGGAGCGCCGCCCGAGTTGGCGGTGGCGACGGGATCGAACCAGGCGTCGCCCGCGTCAATCAGATCGAAGTGGAAATCCGTCCAGTCGTGGCCGGTCGAGTTCGTGATGATCTCGTCCTGGATCACGATGTTGTGGACGGCGTTGGCCTCGATCTGGGTGAACGTAATGGGAATCGCCGGGAAGAAGCCGAACTGGTCCGGCCCCTGCGTGAACTCGGCGGATTTCTGGATGAAGACCGCGTCGCCGACAACGCCGTTGCTGATGATCTGCACGTAGCCGTCAAGCGAAGCGTCCCACGAGGCGCGCCAGCCGCCGCCGAGGTCGATCGAGCCGGCGTGGGCCGAGACAGCCAGCGCGAGCGCCGTTGCTGCACCGAAGCCGGAAACCATGAACGAGTGGGTTCGCATCTCCTCCTCCTAAGAACCCCCGCATCGGAACACGGGGAGCCCGACAGGACGAGCCCGACGGACTAGGAGGAAACATAGGCCTGCGGGCCGGTCGTTTTCAAGCAAAATCGAGGCAATTCGTAGCGAAAAACTCACGGACCAGTCTCGCCCAAGATTCTTCATTTGAAGGAGTTACACATCCGCGGCGCCCGGAACCGATTTCGGCCACGCACTTTTCCATAAAGGTACCCCCCGAGTGACACAAGTGGCCACGTGCCGCGGCCCACGCGCAGCATCAGGGCCGGGGGCGGAATTCTCGGCGCTCACGCCGCGCCGTTTGCGCCAATCACAGGCGTCACGGCTGAAGATGGCCTTTGGCCGGCCGGCGCCGAACCGGGTCCGCCAAGGCGACGGCCCTCAATCGAAAGGTGCGCGGACCACCACAGTGGAGAATCGCCATGCTTCGTTACAGCAATCGCCTGGTCGTTCCGGCTCTTTCCACGCTCGCGCTGTCCGCGTTCTGCGTGCTGTCACTCGGCGGCACCTCGCCGGTGGGCGCCGCGCCGGCGCCGGGCCCGTCCGACAACCCTTTCAAGGGCGATTGGGCCGGCACATTCACGACCACACTGGGCGGCTACGGCAACATCGAGATTTCCATAGACGCCAAGGGCAAGATTCGCGGCTGGCTGGAGAACCTGGCCAACGGCGACGTCGCGGACATCATCGGCCACGTGAACAAGAACGGCTTCGGCCACGCCAACACGATGAATCCCCCGGATTTCTCGCACCCGTTCGACGTTGAGGCGTCGCTCACGGATGACGGCCAGTTGATCGTCGTTTCGCAGTCGCGGATCAACAAGGACCTGGTCGTGGTCAACGTCCTCGACCCGGTGTGACGCGCTCGGGGAGCGTCGCGGCTCCACCAACTGACGCCCTTTCGGGGGGCTTCCCCCCGGGGGGCGTGTCGTTGCGCCGAGACTCCGCCGCCAGTTCCGAAGATCCCGCCGTCGTCACCATTCCGCCGCGACCGCCGGGCCGCCTATAATCGCCGGTAGGGCCTTTATGGGCAGAGAAACAGCATCGCCCTCCCGAGGTCGGCGTCGCCGAGCCGGCCGTCCGCGGCCCGTCCGGTCCAGCGGTGGCGCTGCGCCTGTCGCAGCGCTCAACGACGCCGAGCTCGCCCTGGTCGCCAAGACGACGCCGCTGATCCTGACGCGCTGCGATCGCGACATGCGCTTCGTGTTCGTGAACCGGGCGGCGGCGGCGCTGTTCGGCCTGACGCCCGACGAGGTGATCGGGCGGCCGGTGGCGGAGCTTCTGGGTGAAGAGGCGTTCGCGATCGTGCGGCCGCATATCGAGCGGGTGCTGAAGGGCGAGGCGGTCGAGTACGAGGCGTGTGTGCCGTACAAGGCCGTGGGTGCGCGCTGGCTGCGAATCAACTACCTGCCGCACCGCGACGCGAGCGGGGCGGTGGCGGGCTGGGTGGCGTCGATCGTTGACATCACCGAGGGCAAGCTCGCGGAGGCTCGGCTGCACGAGAGCGAGGCGCGCTTCGTCGCCTTCATGCGGCATCTTCCCGGCGCCGCCTGGATCAAGGACCAGCACGGACGATACATCTACGCCAACCCCGAGGCCGAGCGCGTCTTTGGCACCACGCTCGAGAACGCGCGCGGCAAGACCGACGCCGAGCTCTTCGCGCCCGAGACCGCGCGCCAGTTCCAGGAGAACGACCGCCGCGCCCTGCGCGAGGAAGGCGGCATCCAGAGCGTCGAGGTACTGCGGCAACCGGACGGGATCGACCACCGCTCGATCGTGAGCAAGTTCGCGGTTCCCGGCGTGAACGGGGAGCCGGCGTGCGTCGGCGGCGTGGCGTTTGACGTGACGGCCTGGCTGGCGGCGGAAGACGCCCTGCGGGCGAGCGAAGAGCGCTACCGTTCGCTGACGAAGGCGATCACATCGGTCGTCTGGACGACTGACGCGGAGGGGCGTTTCGTCGTGCCGCAGGCGTCGTGGTCGAGGTACACGGGCCAGGCGTGGGAGGAGGCTCAGGGCTGGGGCTGGATCGCGGCTTTTGACCCGGAGGACCGCGGGCGTCTGCGCGCGGCGTGGCAGACGTCGAGCGCAGCGCGGGAGATGTACCGGGCGGAGGGCCGGCTCTGGCACGAAGCCAGCGCGGCGTACCGGCAGGCCGAGCTGCGCGGTGTGCCGATCTTTGACGTGGGCGGCGCGGTGCGCGAGTGGGTGGGCACCTGCATCGACGTGGAGGATCGCACGCGCGTGCAGGAATCGCTGCGCGAGAGCGAGGAGCGTCTCCGCAACGCGCTGGACGCCGCCGACGTGGGGACCTGGCGCGTGGACCTGCGCACGGGGGTCGACACGCGCGACGCGCGTCTCAACCGGATCCTGGGTCTCGAGCCGCGCGAGTCGAGCCAGCCGGTGGGCGATTTCTTCGCCTACGTGCATCCCGAGGACCGCGCGCGGGTCGGCGGCGCGTGGGAAGCGGCGCTCCGCGGTGACGGGCCATATGACGTCGAGTGTCGAATCATCCGCCCCGACGGCGAGGTTCGCTGGATTCGCGACCGCGGCCGCGTGGTGCGCGGCGCAGAGGGCGAGCCGCTGTACTGCACTGGAGCCGTCGCCGACATTCACGATCGCATGCGGGCCGAGGCGGCGCTCTCCGAGAGCCGGGAGCGCTATCGGCACCTGGTGCAGAGCCTGCCGGCGGCCGTGTACACGTGCGACGCGCAGGGCCGCATCACGCTCTTCAACGAAGCCGCCTCGCAGCTCTGGGGGCGCGCGCCCCAGCTCGGGCAGGAGCGCTGGTGCGGGGCGCACCGGACCTACGATGAGGAGGGCCGGTACCTGGCCCCCGAAGACTCGCCGATGGCTCGCGCGATTCGCAGCGGGCAGGCCATCCGCGGCGCGGAGATCGAGCTCGAAAGGCCGGATGGCACGCGCCGACACGTGCTCGCCCACCCGGAGCCGATGATCGACGCCGCCGGGCGCGTCGTCGGCGCCGTGAACATGCTGATCGATATCACCGACCGGAAGCGCGCCGAGAGCGCCCTGCGCCTCAGCGAGAAGCGTTTCCGCATGGTGGCGGATTGCTCGCCGGCGATGATCTGGATGAGCGGCGTGAACAAGGCCTGCACCTGGTTCAACAAGCGGCGGCTCGAGTTCGTGGGCCGCACGCTGGAGCAGGAGCTGGGCGACGGCTGGGTCGAGGGCGTGCATCCTGACGACGTGGCGCGCTGCCTCCAGACCTATCAAGCCGCCTTCGGCGCCCGCGAGACCTTCGAGATGGAGTACCGTCTCCGCCGCGCCGACGGCGAGTATCGCTGGGTGCGCGACGTGGGCTCGCCGCTGCACCTCGAGGACGGCACTTTCACGGGGTACATCGGATCGTGCATCGACGTGACCGACCGCCGGCTGAGCGAGGACATGCTGCGTGAGCGCGTCGCGCAGCGCACGCTCGAGCTCAGCACCGCGAACGAGCAACTGAAATACGAAGTCGAGGAGCGCCGCCGTGTCGAGCGGCTGCTGGCCACGGAGAAGCGCATTCTTGAGCTGATGGCCACCGGCGCCGAGCGCGAGCGGCTGCTCGGCGCGCTATGCGACGCGATCGAGAGCCTCCTGCCGGGCACCCAGTGCGTCATCCGCCTGGCCCCTTCGGGCGCTCTTGCCACAGACGACGCGCCCGGCTCGGCCCGCAGCGCAACCGTCGGCCTCGACCTCTTCGGCCGGTTGGCCGAAGCCGGCGTGTGCCCGCCGCTGTGCACGCAGGCGCTGGTCGCACCGCGGCTGCGGCTTCCGGGTGACGCCGTCCTGGGGGCGCTGGGTGTCCGCTCGTACTGGATCGAGCCGATCACCGGGCCGGCGGACGCGCCCGTCGGCGTGCTGGGGGTGTACTTCCGTGAGGCCGGGGCGCCGAGCGCCGAGGCGGTCGCCGCCGGCTCGCTGGCGACGCGTCTGGCGGTGATCGTCGTGGAGGCGGCGCGAGCGGAGGAGCGCGCCCGCGAGCAGTTGGCGCAGCTCGCGCATGTGGCGCGGCTGGCGACGATGGGCGAGATGGCCTCGGGCCTGGCGCACGAGCTCAACCAGCCGTTGTGCGCGATCGTCAACTTTACGGAGGCCTGCGTGGGCCTGTTGCAGCGCGATGGCCCGGAGCGCGAGCACCTGCCCCAGGCGCTCAGCGAGGTCGCGCGGCAGGCGCAGCGCGCCGGCGAGGTCATCCGCCGCCTGCGCGACTTCGTCAAGCGCCGGGAGCCCGAGCGCCGCGCCGTGGACATCAACGCGCTGGTCCGCGAAGTCATTGCGTTCACCAACGTCGAGCTGCGGCACGGCGACGTGCGCGTGCGCATCGCGCTCGGCAAGCGGCTCCCGAAGGTCTTCGCTGACTCGATCCAGATCGAGCAGGTGCTGGTGAACCTGGTGCGCAACGCCTGCGAAGCGATGCGCGACGCAGACGTGGGGGCCAAGACGCTCACGATCGAGAGCGTGCGGCGCAAAGGTGCGGTCGAGGTGCGCGTGGGCGACAACGGTCCGGGCGTTCCTGACGAACTGAGGCAACGGCTTTTCGAGCCGTTCTTCACCACCAAGCGCGACGGGATGGGCATGGGGCTTTCGATCAGCCGGTCCATCATGGAAGCGCACGAGGGCCGCCTCTGGGTCACGCCGAATCGCAAGGGCGGAACCACGTTCCACTTCACCATCCCCACCGCCTGGAGAATGCGTCATGACCGAAGGCACCGTGTTCGTAGTGGATGACGATCCGGCGGTCCGCAAGTCGCTCGAGCTGCTGATGCGCTCGGTCGGGCTGCCGGTGCAGACGTACCGCACGGCGCAGGAGTTCCTCGACCGCCACCGTCCCGAACAGCCCGGCTGCCTGGTCCTCGACGTGCGCATGCCCGGCATGAGCGGCCCGGAGCTCCAGAGGCACCTCAAGGAGACCGGTGCCGACCTGCCGACCATCATCATCACCGGCCATGGCGACGTGCCGGTCGCGGTCCGGGCGATGAAAGATGGGGCGCTCGAATTCCTTCAGAAGCCCTTCAGCACGCAGTTGCTCCTCGAGCACATTCGTGCCGCGCTCGATCGTGACGTAGAGCGTCGCGAGGCCCTCGCCCGGCGAAGCAGCGTCGCGGCGCGCCTGGCCGCGCTGACGGAGCGCGAGCGCCAGGTCATGGAGCTGGTCGTTTCTGGCAAAATCAGCAAAGAAGTGGCCGCCGAGCTCGGAATCAGCAAGAAGACCGTCGACGTACACCGCGCCCGGGTCATGCAGAAGCTGCAAGTCCAGTCGCTGCCGGAGCTTGTCGAACTCGTGCTGACGCAAAAGGCCGGCCGAGACAGCCTGCATCCTGGGCACCGTCCCTCCTGAGTGTCCCGGGTGGTAGGGATAAATCCCGATCCGCATCAGAAGGCCGCCTGATTACACTGCGCCCTGTCCGCGAGTAACTTCTGCATGCGTCGGTGAACCGCCGACGCCGTCGCGGCTGTGAGGCGCCGCCCGGGCGCGGCGAATTGTGGCGACTTGCTTCTCCGCAGGGTGCAGGGAAGCGACCGCGGGTCCGGGCGCGCAGATGTGCAAGACACGCACAGCTTTGCAGGACGCAGATTCGCAAGCCAAGGGGGTCGCGGCCCGGCGGTGTATTCCGCTGCCAAGGGTGGTGGGCACGGGCTCACCCGCAGCGCAGCGGCCAGCAGTACCCCTAGACCCAGCCGGAAGCGTGAGCCGTTGCGGCGCGCTTCCGGCTGACTTTTTGTTGGCATCTTCTCACGTCTGAGCCGAGGCCGGGTTTTCGCCGGCGCTCGCTCCGCCTCCCGTCGCTCGGCCTCCGCACAAATGCCAATGGCCGCGGGGCGCGCGAGCGCTAGACTTTCATGCGTTGACCGTACTGCCCATGAATCGACTCGCGGCCATCGGCGCCGTGGGCCGTCGGGCGGCGAGACGAGTTGCGACCGAAGCGGGAACCTGAGATGCGTCTTCTCTCTCCCCTCCGAAGAGCGCCGGACGGCAGGGGCCAAGCGCGTCCGGCGCTCGTTCGCGGGAAAGCCGCACGCGTGCCCTCCATACGTACTGCCTGATCGCTCTCCTCCATCCGATGCACGCCGGCGCGCCGCGCCGGCGTGCATCCCTTTGCGCAGGCGCCCTGCGCGCTGGACAGGCGCGCGCACGCGGGCAACCAGCGTGCCGCGCGCCACGCGACGCGCCCCCATCCTCATAGGCGCAAGTCCCAGTACTCCTCCTCCGAGACGCCCGCTAACAATCGGGCATGCAGGGAGCGCGCACCCTGGAACGAAAAGGAGAACGATCATGCAGACAGCCGAACAACGCCGTTTCAGGTCCGGCGACATCTGCATGGAGGCCGGCTGGTACGAGTTCGACGGCTACGTCGACGACGCCGGCGGCCCCCAGCCCGGACAAGCCGAGGTTGAAACCGCGCTCAACGCCGGAGACCTGTTCCCGGCCATCCAGAGCACGCGCCGCGCGTGCTTCTGGAAGCCTTTCGGCCGCGTGGTCGAAGACGACCACGCGGAGGAGCGCCGGCGTTCCACGGCGCCCGCCGACTCGATCTCCGACGAGCGCCCCTGGTTCTCCGGCACGCCGGCGCCCAGGAAGCGCGACACCGAGCACCAACTGGCTCCGTTTCCCGTCGGACGCTCATTCGGTGCGTAGCCGCATGGCCGTCCGTCAGACAGGAGTGTCGATCATGGCACGCATCGCTCGATGGACCGTTCCGCTGCTGGTGGCGCTGGTTCCGCTGGGAATCGTGCTGCCGACAATGGCGCAACGCAGTGACGCCCAGCCGCGGGAAGCCAACCACGCCAAGGAGATGGTCATGCTGATCCAGCAGGGCCAGCTCAACCTCGCCGACGCCACCAAGCTCGCCGAGAAGCACGCCAAGGGCACCGCCCTCAGCGCCTCCTGCGAGCTGCGCGCTGACGCCGCACCGGGCCGCGAGCCCGGCGGCGCCGGCGGTCCGTCGGAAGACCAGGCGCAGTCGGGGGCCAAACGGTTGATCTACAACGTCACCTGTTTCGCCAGCGACAAGCTCCAGGTCGTTCAGGTGGACGGCCTGACCAGGAAGGTCATTGAGCCCGTCCGCCCGCAACAGCCGTAGCGAGCGGGGGACCCACCGGGTGCGGCGGCGACGGGCATCAGCGTCGCCGCCGCACCATTCATTGTGTCTAGTGTAGTGCCTCGCAGAAATGTGACGGTATCACGGATGGGTGGAGCGGGCATCCTGCCCGCTCGGGCGGGCTGGAAGCCCGCCCCACCCTGCATAGGGACAGGCAGTTATTCGCGAGGCACTACACTAGTACAGCCCCGCCTGACGCCGCAGGGCCGCGATGCGCTTCTCCGTCGGGGGGTGCGTGCTGAAGAGCCCGCCGAGGCCGCGGGCCGAGAGCGGCGCCATGATGTACAGGCTGTGAAACGCCGGGTTGGTGTCGGTCGGGATCTCCTCATTCCGCACGTGCAGGCGCTCCAGCGCCGCCGCCAGCCGCAGCGGGTCGCCGCAGAGCTGGCCGGCGTACTCGTCGGCGGCGTACTCGCGCGAGCGCGAGATGGCGAGCTGGATCAGCGTCGCGGCCAGCGGCGCCAGCACGATCATCAGCAGCGCGCCGATCGCGCCGAGCGGGTTGTCGCGGCTGTGGCCGCTGCCGCCGCCGAACCACATGACCATCCAGGCGATCGAGCTGATGACGCCGGCGAGCGTGGCGGCGATGGTGGCGATGAGCACGTCGCGGCTCTTGATGTGCGCCAGCTCGTGGGCGAGGACGCCTTCGATCTCGTGCCGCGGGAACATGCGCAGCATGCCCTGCGTGATCGCGACCGCTGAGTTGCTCGGGTTGCGCCCGGTGGCGAAGGCGTTCGGCGCCATCTGCGGACAGACGTAGACCCGGGGCATCGGCAGGCCGGCCCGCGTCGCCAGCTCCTGCACCATGTCGATCAGCCAGGGCGCGTCCTCGCGGCGAACCTCCTGCGCCCCCATCGCCGACAGCGCAATCTTGTCGGAGAAGAAGTAAGCCAGCACGTTTCCGAGTCCGCCGAACGCGAAGCCCCACACCAGGCCCGCCGGCCCGGCGACGAAATACCCGATCCCGCCGCAGAGCGCCATCAGCGCCGCCAGCAGCATGGCCGTCTTGGTCGTGTTCCACATAACCTGTCCTCCTGACACGCCGAGCGCACCGCATCCCCGGCGATCCGCCCTGAACCCCGCGCGTGCGAGATTCTACTCAGTATTGACGCCGCGGGCCCGCCCCGCCGGTTCCAAATCGGCGCGGATTCTGGACACCCCAGGGGGCCCGGCGCGGCGGGGCGGCGGAACGTACGCCGCGCCCCGAGCCAAACGGGTCGGAAAACCGCTGGCGGAGGAGCGCTTGCGCGGCCCGCCTATTGACGCGTATGTGACGCCGGGGTAGGTAGAGGGGATCAATCCGCGCGCTCGTTCTTGAGTGCGAAAAAGGGGGACATATCGTGGACGCCTGCAAAGTACTTCATGTGCTTGCACTTTGTTGTGTCTTTGCCTGCCTCTGCGGCTGCCCGCCCCGGGACGACGGGGCGGACGCCAACGGCGACGGATCGCACTCCCAAGCGGCGCAGCGCGTCTACGGCCGCGTCTTCGACGCCGCCGCCGACCGGCCGCTGGCCGACGCGACGATCTCGGTCGCCGGCGCCTCGGCTACGGCCACGACGAATGCGGACGGGAGGTTCGTGCTCGGCCTGGCTCGCGCGGGCACGTATGATCTGACGGCGCGCCGCGACGGTTACACCTACGCCCAGCGCCGCGCGGCCGTTGCCGCCAACGAACTCGTCGCCGTATCCGACATGTATCTGACACCGCTTGACCCGGCGGTGATCCGCATCGGACGCGAGGGCGGCGCGGGCACGAACTCCGACGGCTCGATCATGATCTCGGTGCCGGCGGGGGCGCTGGCGGAGGCGACGGACCTGCGCGCCACGCGTTTCCGCGCCGGCCGAGACCTGCCGAACGCCCTGCCGGTGCTGTCGCATTTCACCTACGCGTGTGATTTGACGCCCGACGGTCAGACCTTCGCCGCGCCCGCCACCGTGCGCATCCGCAACACGCGCGGCTTCGCGCCGGGCACGCCGATCCCCGTCGGCGTGTACAACCCGAGCACGCTGAGCTGGCAGCCCGAGTCGATGGGCGCCGTCACTCCCAACGGCGAGTGGGTCGAGTTCCAGGTCGGCCACTTCTCCCCGCGCGACTGCAACCTCGGCCGCACGGCCCCCGACGGCAGCGGCCAGCCCGGCGACGCCACCGACACCACCGGCGGGGCGCGCACCGAGCGCAACAACCAGAACTGCGGCAGCGTGCCCGCCGGCTCACGCGTGGATGTCGAGGAGGGGCGCCTGATCGTCGATCACGTGCTGCCCGGCTACCAGAGCCTCGGCCAGCGCCGCACCGTCGCACTGCAATACAACACCCCGCGCGGCGATTCCGGCGTGGTCTTGCAGGTCAGCTACGACATCGCGCAGACGCGCACCGCCGTCCCGGCGCAGTTGCGCTTCATCGCCGAGATCGGCGGGCAGCGCAGCGAGCGCGTCTACCAGCCGTTCGAAGGCCCGATGACCTTCGCGTTCCGCTGGGACGGCAACGACGGCCTGGGGCAGCCACTGCCGGCGGGCGACTACCGCTACCGGCTGACGCTGGCCAACGAGTACCAGGCCACGTTTGCGACGGCCTCGGCGTTCGGTGAGCCGGCGGTCGACTCGACCGGCGTGGCGGCGGATGAATACGTGAGCTTCGCGAGCACGTTCGAAGGGATCGCGACGCTCGGGCCGCGGCCCACGACGACCGCCGACCGCCTCGCGCCGGGCTGGGGCGTCGTCGGCGTCTACACGCTCCAGGCTTCCGCCGAGCGCGTCAATCTCGTCGGCGGCGACGGCAGCGTGTTCGCGTTCACCCCGACCGCCGGCACTTACACGGCCGCGGCCGGGTCGCTTTCGACGCTGAAAAACGGACCCGGCGGGTCGTACGTCTGGACACACCCCGACGGCACGACGTTCACGTTCGACGCGAACGGGCGGCAGACACGCCTGGCCGATCGCAACGACAACGGGACGATCTTCGAGTACGACACGGCCGGCCGGCTGGTGCGCCTCATCGACCCCGTCGGTCTGGTCACGAACCTCGCCTACGACGACGCCACCCGCACCGTGACGCTGACCGATCCGGCCGGACGCGTCACCACGCTGCGCCGCAACGAGGCCGGCGACCTGATTCAGATCGTCAACCCCGACGGCTCGACGCGCAGCTTCGCCTACGACGCCGCGCATCGCATGACCAGCCAGACCGATGCCGCCGGCCGGACGACGACGTACACGTACGACGACCTCGGCGCCCTGGTGCGCGTCGATCGGCCCGACGGCACACACACCGAGCACGCCGCCGCCACCAGCGGGGCCGCGCACTTCGTCGACCCCGCCGGCCAGCGGTATCGCTTCACCGTCAGCCCGCTCGGCACACGCACCGGCATCACCGACCCGCTCGGCCGCACCACCACCATGCGGCGCGATCAGCATGACCGCCTCGTCCAGCTCGCACTGCCCGGCGGCAAGTCCACCTCCTACACCTACGACGCCGCCGGCAACCTGACGCGCGTCAGCGGCTACGGGCCGTCGGCGGCCGCGGCTGACGAGCTCCAGATCGCGTACGATCCCGTGCACAACCTGCCGGTCACGGTCACAGATTCGTCCGCGGGAACCTGGCGCGGAACGTACGACGGGCGCGGCAACCTGATCGAGGCACGTTTGCCCGGCGGGTACACGTGGACATTCGCCTACAACTCCCGTGGTCAGCGCAGCACGGCCACGATCGGTCCTGCCGTTTTCACCTATGGGTACGACGACCTGGGCAACCTGGCTACGGTGATCGACCCGATCGGCGGCGTCTGGACCTATGGGCGCGACGCGTACGGCAACGAGAACCGCCTGACCGATCCCGATGGGCACACCTGGACCGCTGCATACAACGCCATGAACCTGGTGGAGCAGGTGACGAACCCCGCCGGAGAGACGGTGCACTTCGCGTACGCCGCGGCCCGCGGCTCAGAAGACCTGAACGGCCTGGGCCCGGTCGCAGTGCCGGTCGCCGTCACCGACGCCCGCGGCAACGTGACGCGCTACGCGTACGACGCGCTCGACCGCCTGACGTCGATCACCGACGCGCTCGGCAACGTCACCACGTTCCAGTACGACGCCGCCGGGCGCCTGATCGCCCGCATCGAGCCGAACGGGGCGCGCGTCGATTTGACCTACAACGTCGCCGGCGACCTGACCCGCAAGGTGCTCAGCACGGGCGAGGTCTTCACGATCGATTATGACGCGGCGGGTCTGCCGACGCGCTTCACCGCGCCCGCCTGCCAGCTCGACTACACCTACGACTGGTATCAGGCCGTCCGGACCGTCACGACGACCTTCCCCGGCCTTGCCGCCGCCGTCGAATATGACTACCGCGCCAGCAACTACGCCGAGACGCGCGTGCGCCTGACCATCGGCGACCAGTGGGCGGACTACGGCCACGAATGGAACGCGGCGCAAGGGTGGCGACCCGCGTCGTGTTTTGGTGGCGGGTTCTTCTGGCTCGATTGCCGCTACGACGACCTCGGGCGGCGCGCCGGCTGGCGCGAGTCCTACAGCGGGCTGGAGGCGGCCTTCACCCACGACCTGGCGGGCCGCCTGACGTCGACCACCATGACCGGCACCGGCAGCGGCACGATAAGCTGGGAATACACTCCGGCCGGCTACCGCATGCGCATGGTCGAGCCCGACGGCGCCCACACGTACACGTATGACGCCGCCGGCCGGCTCTCCGGCGCCACGCACCCCACGCCCGACAACCCCGCCGAAGCGTACACCTACGATGCGGCCGGGAATCGTCGCATCGCCGGACGCGAAGCCGAGTTCCAGTACGACGCGGCCAATCGCCTGCTGGTCGACACCGAGTTCCGCTACGACTACGACGCGTCGGGCAACGTCGCACGGCGCACGAACGTCGTATCCGGCGCCGTCACAACGTATCGCTACGACGCCGAGAATCGCCTCACGGCGGTGTTGCTGCCTTCCGGTGACGAAGTAAGCTTCGCCTACGATGCGCTCGGGCGCCGTTGCGAGAAGCGCGGCCCGGGCGGCGTGCTGCGCTACGTCTACGACGGCGACGAGGTGCTGGCGGAGTTCGACGGAAGCGGGCACCTGGTCCGCAGCTACGTCCTGAGTGGCACGATCGACGTGCCGGAGGGCGTGAAGATCGGTGGATTCGCTTCGTACGAGAACCGCTACTACGCCAGCGATCCGGTGGGCACCGTCCTGGCCCTCGTCGACGACGCCGTGACCGACCCGGAGCTGCGCCGCAGCCAGGCGTTCGGGCAGCCCATTCCGTCGGGCGGGCACGTCGATGATGCGCGCGGCCTGGCCGGCTCCGAGTACGACCGGCACACCCGGTTGATCCACATGCGGCGGCGTGACTACGATCCGGCCAGCGGCCGTTTCATGCAGCGCGACCCGCTGCCGTTGAGATTCGCGATCGCGCCCTACGTGTACGCCGGCAACAACCCGCTCAGCGTGCGCGACCCGTACGGGCTCGATCCGGCGTCCAGCGCGGCGCGCCTCGACGCGTTCACCACGGACGTGCTGGCAAAACCCAGCGCCTTCACGCTCATCGGCGAGGGCCTCGGCTACGCGGGTGATGTTCCCCGAATTGTGACCGGCGGCCGCGTGCCTGCGATGCCCAGTATCGGCGCCGGCGCATCCGCCACCTTCGGACACTACGTGCAGTTTCACGAGCTTTTCGGCGTCTGGGCGGCCGACAATCCGGCCCAGGCCGGCATCGATTGGTTCCACGGCCAGTGGTGGAACCCGGTGCGCGATTACATGGACGACTTCCTGACGCTCGGCGGCCAGCTCCCGCGGCGCGAGGCCCGCCTCGGTCCGGTGTGCGGGCTGCGCGAGGGCTGGCGGAGCTTCTTCGGCTGGGGCTGGTAGTGGTGGTGCCGAGCGCCCGGCGACCTCTGCCGCGCTACGCGATCGCGGGCAGTCTCGACCGAGCAACACACTCGGCGCCGGTCCGCACAGCAGGTACGCTCGGTGAGGAAGACCGCGCAAAGGAGGGGCCGATCGCGGAATCTCGCCCATGGATCCGAGGGCACGGGCCGCGCCGGGAGGGCGGCGCGGCGCAGCACCTCGCTGCCGGAGCCTGGCCGGGCAAAGATCTCGGGCTCGGCCGGCGCAACCGCTACCTCACGGGCGCGGCTCGGATCACGCGAGACCTCTCACGGGCGCGGCTCGGATCGGGCAAAGACCTCTCACGGACGCGGCGCGGAACAGGAGGCGCGGGCCAGGTTCGAGAGGGCGCGACCGGGGCCCGCAAGACCGCCCCGCGCGGCGCCAGGGCGCCGGTCGGCACGTCCCTTGCCATGCATCCTACCAAACCAGCAAGTCTGCGCCGATCGGCGCGTGCCGGATGCGGTGCGGCCACCGTCTGTCTGCTCCCGTCAGGAGGTCGCAATCATGCTGACGGAACCGTGGTTTCCAAGACGCGAGTTGTTCCCGATCCTGTGCTGTGTCACGTTCTTCCTTGTGCTCGCCGCGTTGCTTGACGTGCCCGCCTCGCTCGCCCGCCAGAACATTCGCGACGCGTTCTTCCAGGTCTATCCTGCCGCCGTCGGCTCCGCCATCGACACCGTGCCGAGCCACCCGGTGCACTGCGGCGTGTGCCACTACAGCTTCGGCGGCGGCGGGCCGCGTAACCCTTATGGGCAGCAGGTAGAGGCGGCGCTGCCGGGCTTTCCGAACAACCCGAACGGCCGCCGGCAGGCGATCATGTCGGTTGAGAACGTGGACGCCGACGGCGACGGCTACACGACGCTGATCGAGGTGACGGACACGGTCAACTTCTCGAACACGCCGACGTTCCCGGGCCTGACGCCGGGAAACGTGCAGAACGTCTCGGGCGTGAGCCTGGCGGACATCCAGAGTCACCTTGTGCCGGTGCAGGGCGCGGATACGCAGCCGCCCGACGTCACGCTGGTCGCGCCCAATGGAGGGGAGCTGGCGGTGGGCAACGCGCCGATCACGGTGCAATGGACGGCCAGCGACGCCAGCGGCATCGCGCGTATTGATCTGTTCCTGTCTGACGATGGCGGCGCGACGTTCCGCCCGATGGCCGAGGCGCTGGCCAACACGGGCGCTCACGTGATGTACGTGCCCAACCGTCCGACGGCGCAGGCGATCGTGCGCGTGGTCGCCACCGACAATGCCCTGAACGTGGCTCATGACGACAGCAACGCGCCGTTCAGCGTCGCCGCGCCGCCGGGTGGAACCGTGCCGACGACCTTGCGCGACTTCGACCTTCCGGGCTCGCAGCCCTTCGAGGGCGGGACGCTGATCGACGCGCTGTCGTGCAGCGCCTGCCACGGCAACTACGCGCCCGCGGTCGAGCCCTGGTTCAACTGGAAGGGCAGCATGATGGCGCACGCCTCGCGCGATCCGCTCTTCGAGGCCTGCATGGCCATCGCCAACCAGGACGCGCCGGACTCCGGCGACCTTTGCCTGCGCTGCCATCTTCCGGCGGGGTGGATGCGCGGCCGCTCGGTGCCCACCGACGGCTCGCAGATGATCGACGCCGACCACATGGGCGTCTCGTGCGACCTGTGCCATCGCATGGTCGATCCGATCTTCGACCCGAACGAGAACCCGGCGGTGGACCAGGCCATCCTCGCGGGCCTCGTCGATCCGCCGCTCGACTTCGGCAACGGCATGTTCGTGGCCGATCCGGCAGGGACGCGACGCGGCCCGTTCCAGGACGCCGGCCTGGGCCACCCCATCCTCGTGTCGCCGTTCCACCGCGAGGCGGCGTTCTGCGGCACGTGTCACGACGTGAGCAACCCGGCGTTCGAGAAAGACGCGCAGGGCAACTACGTGCCGAACGCCTTCGACACCCGGCCCGCGAGCTTCTCGGCCCACGTCCTCATGCCGATCGAGCGCACCTACAGCGAGTGGCTGCACAGCGAGTACAACACGCCGCAGGGCGTCTACGCGCCGCAGTTCGGCGGCAACCGCGTCTACGTGAGTTCGTGCCAGGACTGTCACATGCGGGCCGTAACGGGCCGCGGGTGCAACTTTCCGGAGGCGCCGCTGCGCGACGACCTGCCGTTGCACGATATGACCGGCGGCAGCGCCTGGCTGGCCAGCCTGCTGCCCGCGCTCTACCCGGACCTGCCGCTGGAGGTCGATCCGGCGGCGATCCAGGCGGGTGTGCTGCGGGCGCGCTACATGCTTCAGAACGCGGCGGAGCTGGCCGTTGAGCAGCAAGGCGGCGAGCTGCGCGTGCGGGTCACGAACAACAGCGGCCACAAGCTGCCCACCGGCTACCCGGAGGGCCGGCGGATGTGGCTCAACGTGCGCTTCTACGACGCGGGCATGACGCTGCTGGGCGAGTCCGGGGCCTACGACCTCGAGACGGGCGTGCTCGCGCTCGACCCGCAGATCAAGGTCTACGAAGCCAAGCCCGGGCTTGATGAGATCACGGCGCCGCTCGTCGGCGTGCCGCCCGGCCCGTCCTTCCACTTCGTGCTCAACAACAAGATCTTCAAGGACAACCGCATCCCGCCGCGCGGCTTCACCAACGCCGGCTTCGCCCAGTTCGGCGGCGCGCCGGTCGGCGCGGTGTATTCAGACGGGCAGTTCTGGGACGACACGCACTACCTTGTGCCCACGTGTGCGGCGACCGCCGAAGTGACCTTGTACTACCAGAGCACGAGCAAGGAGTACGTCGAGTTCCTGCGCGACAGGAACACGACGAACTCCGCCGGCCAGTTCATGTACGACGCCTGGAGCGAACATGGGAAGTGCCCGCCCGAGCTGGTCGTCACGGCGACCATCGCCGTCTGGGCCGCGCTGGACGGCGACGCCGACGGCGACGGCGACGTGGACCAGTCGGACCTCGGGCTGGTGCTTTCGGCGTTCGGCGCCTGCGAAGGCGACCCGGCCTACAACCCGGCCGCGGACCTGACCGGCGACGGCTGCGTGACGCAATCGGACCTCGGGCTGCTGCTGGCGAACTTCGGCGCACAATGCCCGTAGCCGGCGCGAACGAAGCACCCGAACGGCGAGCGCCAGCGCGTGGGGTCGCGAATGGCAGGCGCCGCGGCGCGCGGTAACGGCCCGAGGAGGGCGCGACTCCACTCGCTGGCGCTCGCGGCTCGTACGCGCGCCGCACACCCTTCCCAGCCACGGAGCGTCTCGATAAGCTTCGATCCGGACGGATGCTGCTCTGTTCCCTTTCCCGTCAGCCTCGGGCGAAGGAGGTCGGCAGTGGGCTCACTCGACGGCCGTCGCGTCGTCTGCCTGGCCGGTGATGATTACGAAGACCTGGAGCTCTGGTATCCGAAGCTGCGGCTCGAGGAAGCGGGCGCGGCGGTCGTGATCGCCGGCCAGGTCGCCGGCCACACCTATGCCGGCAAGCACGGCTATCCCTGCCGCAGCGACGCGGCGGTCGCCGAGCTGCGCGGCGACGGCTTCGCGGGGATGGTCATTCCGGGCGGCTGGATGCCGGACAAGTTGCGGCGGGATGCGCATGTGCTCGAGCTGACGCGGCACTTCGCGCGCGCCGGCAAGCTGGTGGCCAGCATCTGTCACGGTCCGTGGATCATGATCTCAGCGGGCGTGTGCCGCGGCGTGCGCATGACCAGCACACCGGGCATCCGCGACGACCTCGTCAATGCCGGCGCCGAGTGGGTGGACGCCCCGGTCGTTGTCGATCGCCACTTCGTGACCAGCCGGCGGCCGGCGGACCTTCCCGCGTTCGGAGCGGCGATCGTCGCGTTCCTTGCGGCAGGTTGAGGGGGCATGACATGAGGCTATCCCAGAACCGGGTCGCTGATACGATAAGAGCCGATGCAACTGCGATCGATTGAAAACCGCAGGCCTTCCGTGGCAACCGCTTCCTTGCGGGCGCGGCTCGGATGGGCTCCCGGGATAGCGTCATGTCGGCGCTGACGGAGGATGCGGCGCGCGCGCTGATCTGCGAGATCGGCCGCCGGCTGTACGCGCGCGGCTTCGCCTCGGGGAACGACGGCAACCTGTCGATCCGTCTTTCGCCCGACGCCGTGCTCTGCACGCCGACGCTGATCTGCAAGGGCTTCATGTCGCCGGCCGACCTTTGCACCGTGGACATGAACGGCCGCAGGCTCAGCGGCGACCGGCCGCGCACCAGCGAGATCCTGCTGCACCTGGAGATCTACCGCGGGGATCCGCAGACCCGCGCCGTTGTGCATTGCCACCCGCCGCACGCGACGGCCTTCGGCATCGCGCGCGTGGACATCCCGACCGGCGTGCTGCCCGAGGGCGAGGTGTTCCTGGGCGTCGTGCCGCGGGCCGCGTACGAGACGCCCGGCAGCGAGGCGTTCGCCGCGAGCGTGCGGCCGTTCGTGGGGCAGGCGACGGCGTGCGTGCTGAGCAATCATGGGACGGTGAGCTGGGCGGCGGACCTGGAGCGCGCCTACTGGTACACCGAGATGCTCGACTCGTATTGCCGGATGCTGATGCTGGCGCGGCTGCTGGGCCACGTGGAGCGCCTGCCCGAGGACAAGGTGCGCGAGCTGCTGGCGCTGCGGGCCGCATTCGGCATGGCCGCGGACCCGCGCGCCGACGGCTCCACGCCGCTGTACGTCAATCCGGGTTTCGGAAAACCGGGCGCACCGGGCCCGTGACGCGGCGGGCGGCGCGCTGCGCGCCGGTGGGGCGACGCCGATCCCGGCGATCGGCGCCGCGCGCCGGGGGGGCACTCAGCGGATGTCTTCGATCAGCTCCTGGGCCAGGTGCGCCTCGCGCGTGCCCGGGTAGTCGCGAATGATCTCCTCCAGCAGCCGCTTGGCGTCCTTCCGCTTGCCTGTCTTCATGAACGCACGGGCCGTGTTCAGCTTCGCCGCCGCGTCCGGGTTGCTCGGCAACTGATCCCACGACCCGGCGTCGTCCTTCTTGCCGCCGGCCTTGGCGACCGGCCCACCGCTCGCGGCCGGCGCCGGCCCGACCCGCTCGCCCTTCACCGTGACCGGCGCCACGTACTCATGATCGCCGCGCGCTTCGGCGACGGCGGCCCGCACGGCGTACGTAAGCGCCGGATCGGCGCCGGAGCCGACGGCCCGCACGAAGCCGCGGCTGTCGATCAGGACGAGCCACGGCGGGTCGCGCGGCTGGAGCAGCTTCGTTGCCGCACCGGCGGGCTCGGCGTCGAAGTGCTGCTTCCATTCGTAGCCGCGCTGCCTGGCCGCATCGCGCGCTTTCTGCCCGCCGGCGGGGCCGTCGGTGTTGACGCCGATCAGCTCGAAGGCGAGCTCGGTCTCGAAGTCGGCGCGCAGGGCGCTGAGTCCTTGAACGGCGGCATCCGGCGGGGCTTTCCGAGTATTCCAGAAGTCGAGGACGATGGCCTTGCGCGGGCCGGACGTCACCCCTGTGAGCTTGGCCAGAAGTTCCGCCGGAACCTGCGTGCCGACGCGGTCGAGGGCTTCGCGGGCCCGGGTCACGTCGGCGGGGTCGACGTGCGCGGCCTTGTTCTGCGCGGTCGCGTCGAGCGCGGCCCGGGCCTGCTTCGCGTCGCCGGCCGCGACGGCGCAGCGATAAGACAACATCTGGAGCACGAGGGGGTCGCGCGGGGCGGCGCGAAGCTCGGCGGCGCGCGCCAGGGCCCGGGCCGCGTCGCCGGCGGCCAGCGCGGCCATGATCTCCGTCTCCAGCGCCTGGGCGCGCGGCCTGGCAGGCAGCTTCGGCAGGTCGAGTTCCAGGTCCTCGAGCTCGTTGAGGGCCCGAAAGCCGTCGTCGATCGAGAGCGCCGTCGCGGCCTTCTCCAACAGGCGTTCGTGCAGGGCCGCGAGTCGTTGGAGCGCGTCCGGCGGCTGCGCCTCCGCCGGCAGGCCGGCCCCTGCCACGCAGAGCAGGGCCAGCGCGGTTGCCAGCGGGCTCGAGGACCGAACGTGCCTGGGCCGGACGGCGACGGCAGTCTGCGTGTGGCGCGCGGCGCGAGAACGTGCGAGGCGCTTCATCGTGATCCTCCCGGGTTGACAGGATTGTACCACGGCGGGGCGGCCGGCGCTCGGCCCAGAGTTCGGACCGCGACCGGCCTGCGCGTCCTGCCGGAGCCAGGCGCAGCGACGGCGCGGGTTGCGGCCAAGGCGGGTATAGTTCACCGCGCATTCTTCCGCTGGTGGAGCGACGCATGAGGATTGTCGGGCCGTCTCGTCGGGGGTTTCTGCGGGGCGCCGCCGCCGTGGGCGCGCTGGGGGGCTGGTTCCTGCGCGCGGACGGGTTGGAGCACGTCGCCGCGGCGCAGCGGCGCGCGGGGGATCGTCCGGCGGAGGAGTTGGCGCGTGACGAGGACTTCTGGATCGAGATTCAGCAGGCGTTCGCCGTCGACCGGAGCATCATCAACCTGAACAACGGCGGGGTGAGCCCGTCGCCGCGCGTGGTTCAGGAGGCGCTGCGTCGGCACCTGGAGTACGCGAACACGGCGCCGGCGCGGCACCTGTGGGCGGTGCAGGATCCGCAGGTGGAGACGGTGCGGGCGGGGTTGGCGCGGGCCTTCGGGTGCGAGGCTGAGGAGCTGGCGATCACGCGGAACGCCAGCGAGGCGCTGGAGACGTGCATCTTCGGCATGGACCTGCGGGCGGGCGACGAGGTTCTGACCAGCGAGCACGACTACCCGCGGATGATCAACGCCTACCGGCAGCGGGAGCGGCGCGACGGCATCCGGCTGGTGTTGGCGCCGCTCGATGTTCCGTTGCAGGACCCGGCGGACGCGGTGCAGGCGTTTCGGGAGCGGATCACGCCGCGGACGAAGGTCATGCTCGTTTCGCACGTCGTGTTCGTGACCGGGGAGATACTGCCGGTTCGCGAGCTCTGCGCGCTGGGCCGCGAGCACGGCATTCCGGTGATCGTGGACGGGGCGCACGCGTTCGCGCACATCGCCTTCAAGCGTGACGACCTTGGCTGCGACTACTACGGCACGAGCCTGCACAAGTGGCTGACGGCACCGCACGGAACGGGCTTTCTGTCCGTGCGGAAGGACAAGATCGCCGGCCTCTGGCCGCTGATGGCGGCGCCGGAGCCGCGCTCCGACAGCATCCGCAAGTTCGAGGAAATCGGCACGCACCCGGCGGCCAACTACCTCGCCGTGGCCGAGGCGCTGACGCTGCACAACGCGATTGGTCCGCGGCGCAAGGAGGCCCGCCTGCGATATCTGCGCGACCGCTGGGCGCGGCGGCTGGCCGAGGACAAGCGCGTGCACTTCGCGACGCGCCTGGACGCGGAGCACGGCTGCGGGATCGCCACGATGAGGCTCGACGGCGTCGACCACGAGAAGCTGGTCGGACATCTCTGGAGCCGGCACCGCATCATGACCACGGGCATCGACTACGCCAACGTCCGCGGCCTCCGCGTCACCCCCAACGTCTACACGACGCTGGAAGAGATCGACGTCTTCAGCCGGGCCATCGAGGACGTGCTCGCCGACGGGCTTCCCGCGTCGAGCACGGCGCCGACGCCGTGACGTCCCGCACGCCGGGGCTATAATCGCGCCGCAGCGAACAACGCAAGGAGCCCCCGTTGGCCACCGAGTGGCAGATGCCCCCGTCCACCGGACAGTGCGCCGCCGGCGACCGCGCCTTTGAGCCCGGCGACGCCTTTCGCGCGTATCTCTTCGCCACGCCGGGCGGCTACGAGCGCCGCGACTACTGCCTCGCCTGCGCGCCGCCGGCGGGCGAGGCGCCAATTGCCTCGTGGAAGGCCCGCCACGCCGCGCCGAGCGCGCCCAGGCGTCGCGCCTTGGACGTCGAGACCGTCTACGCCCTCTTCGAGGGCCTGGCGGCCGACGGCCCGCCGCAACAACGGCAGTTGCGCTTCGTGCTGGCGCTGCTGCTGTGGCGGCGGCGCGTGCTGAAGCTGACGGACACCGTGCAGGAAGGCGAGCAGGAGCACTGGCGCTTCGCGGCGCCCTCGCGAGGCGACCTCCACGTTGTCGAGCGCCCGCCGCTGGCCGAGGAGGAGATCGAGCGGCTCAGCGCGCAACTGGAATCTCTGATCAGTGGCCAGGTGCCCATCGACGCCGTCATTTCGGACGCCTCGGGAGTCGCGAATGCATAGCCGGCGTGGCGCGCACCGGGCGACGCGCCGCGCGGCGTTCCCGGCGTGCGCCGCGGCCGCGTTGCTGGCGCTCGCCGGCTGTTGCGGGCGATCCGGGGGCGTGGGCGACCCGCCGCGCGACGCCGAGCACGCGCTGGAGCGCGCCAACCAGCATCTCGGCCGGCTGACGGGGACCGTGCAGAGCCGCGCCCTGGTCTCGTTCAGTTTCCGCGACGGCAACGGGACGATGCGCCGCTTCATCGGCCACGACGCGGCGATGATCTTCCGCGCCCCGCGCTGCCTGATCTTCGACGTTCGCTCGCTCGGCGGCACGATCGCGCAGTTCGGCTCGAACGACGCGCGCTACTGGGTCTGGATCGAGCCCGATACGCCGCGGTTGTGGTGGGGACGCTGGGAAAGCGCGGGCCCCGACACCGGCCGGCGGCTGCCCATCGCGCCGGGCGACCTGCTGGATGCGCTGATGCTGCGGCCGCTTCCGGCGGCGCTTCCGAACTCGCTCGGGGCGCTGCTGCGCGTCGAAGGCGGGGACCATCGGCTGCTGTACGTGCGGCACGCCGCGGGCTACCCCGTGGGCCTGCGCGAGATCCGCCTTCAGCCGACGGCGCCGCATCTGCCCGCGGAGATCGTCGATCGCGGCGTAGACGGCCGCGTGCTCATGCACGCCGACATCGGCCGCTACGAGGCGGCGGGGCCGGGCGGAGCGCTGGTGCCGCGGAGATACGTCATCCGGTGGCCGGCCGACGAGGCCGAGCTGCGCATCGACTTCACCTCGGTCCGCCTCACGGAGCTGGAGGATTTCTGCGACTTTCCGAGCGGCTTTCGAGGCGCCGTCGAGCAGATCGACGCGCCGCACCGATCGCCCGCGAGTGCCGACCAGTGACGCCGGCGGCTTCCACAGCGGCGCGTCGTTCGGGGCGGCCGGCGCGCCGGCGTCACGGGTTCGACGGCTGGGGCGGCCCGGCGGCGGCGCTGGCGATGCTGCTCGCGTCGTCAAGCGCACCGGGCCAGGCCGTCGAGCCCGAGGGGCGCGACGCCCGGCGCGTGTTCATCAGCGGCAGCGAGCACGTGCTGTGGGTGCTCGAGGGCGGGCGCGACCAGGGCCGCATCTTCTACCGCGAGCCGACAAGCGCCTTCGACCTGGGCCGCGCCATCAACGGCTGGGTCGTCGACCTGTTCTGCGCCGACGGCGACGCCATCCTCGTGCTTTCTGACCGTTCGATCTGGCGCTATGGCCCGCGCGTCTCCCTTCCCGAACGCGTCCTGCCGGACCGTGCCCGGCCGATCCACCTCGTCGGACGCGACGGCGTGCTCTACGCCCTCACGTCCGGCGACGTGGCCGACAAGCTCGCGGCGTACACTCCCGCCGCCGACGCGGGTCAGGACCCGGCCAGCCAGCCTTTTCGCAGCGGCCTGTCCGAGCTGGCCGTCGTGATTCACGATCGCGAGCAGGGCTGGCGCGGGCTTGCCCCCTGTCCCCCGCAGGTCCAGCGCCGCGAGGGTGCCCTTCGGCCGCGGCTGCTGGCGGCAGCGGGCGGGCTGCTCGTGGCGTGCGTGGATCCGGCCAACGCCCAGCGCGTGCTGACATTCCTGCTGGATGAGAGCCGCGGCGAGCTGAGCCCGCTGGATTCCGTCGAGTTCACGCGGCTGTCGGGCTTCGGGCTGACGACGATCAGCCGCGTGCCCTCGTTGGTTCTGGCGGGACGCGGCGAGGCCGGGGAGCCCACGCTCGCGGTCTACCGCCGGCTGGGAGCGCCCGCCGCGCCGGGGGCGCACTGGCAACGAGCCGCGGAGCTAGCGCTTTCGAGTCTTCCCGCCGACGTCGAGCCGGCGGCGTATCTCGACGCCGTCGGGTTCAACCAGTGCCTGGCGCTGCTGATGCAGGATGGCGACCGGCAATTGTGGCTGCAATTCGGGGGGCTGGAGGGGGCGCCCGCCGAGCCGGCCGTCGCGGTCCGCAACATCGTGGCGCGGCCGATGCGCGAGGAGCGGCTGCACGGGCTGCTCCAGGTCGCGACCCTGCTGATTCTGGTGGCGTTGTTCGTCAGCTTCTTCGTGCTGCGGCGGACCAGCCTGACGCAGCCGCTGGCGCTGCCGCCGGGCGTCGAGCCGGCCCTGGCGTTCCAGCGGGCGGCGGGGGGGCTGATCGACTTCTGCCTGTTTGCGCTGCCGTGGTCGCTGGTGCTGAACGTGCCGTGGCGCGACGGGCTGTCGCAGCTGGCGAGCTGGGGCATGTTCGGCGGGCCGAGCGTCGATGTACCGCCGGCGCCGGTCCGGTGGTGGTGGGGGCTCAGCAGCGTGTGCTTCATCGTCTACTGCACGCTCTTCGAGCTGCTGGCGCAGCGGACGCTGGGCAAGGCGATCACCGGCACGCGGCTGGCCTCCGAAGACGGCGGCGCCCCGCGTTTCTGGCAGGTGGTGCTGCGCAACGCGATCCGGCTGATCGAGTTGATGCCCCAGTTCTGGATGCTCGTCGTGCTGGTCGTCGTCTCACGCAACCGGCAGCGGCTCGGAGACATCTACGCGAGAACCCTCGTCGTGCGCCAGACCGCAGGACGCCCCGGCGGAGAAGGCGCGCCGCCGAAAGACACGCCGCCGTCCGACACCGGGGACGGCTCGGGCGCGCCGCCGCGGCCGTAGCGGGGCTGGCCGCATGCGCAGGGGCGCGTATGATTCGCCCCGATGTACCTGGTCGTCATCGGCGTGCTGTCGATCATCCTTGCTTTCACGCGCCCGCCGTACGCCCTGACGGAGAGCGCGGCCACGACTTCGTGGAGTGTCGCGCTGGCGACGTTGATTCCGGCTGTGGCGGGTCTGCACTTCAACCGCCGGGCCCTGCGGGCCATCGAGCGGCATCCCGCGGACCCTGGGCAGGGGCACCATGTGCTGTCCGTCGGGCTGATGGTGCTGCAACTGCTGCTGGCGCTGCTGCATGCCGGAGTGCTGCTGACGACGTCGTGGATGACGCTCTGCCGCCAGGCGCCAGTCGTTGGGGAATGGCCGGGCGTTGCCGGACTGCTCGCGGCGCTGCCCTTCCTTGTGGCCATCGTGATGGTCTGGCTGGCGCTGTATCCGGCGGACCGGGCGCTGCGGCAGATCGCGGTCGAGACCAGTCTGTACCGCGGCCGGCCGGTGCACCCGGTGTGGAGCCTGGGGCAGTACGTGGCCTTCAATCTGCGGCACCAGGTGCTGTTCGTGGTGGCGCCGATGCTGCTGATCCTCGTGACGCGCGACCTGATCGATCGCTATGACGAAGGGCTGATGCGGCTACACCCCTTCATGCCCGACATGGTGCTCGGCCTGGCGACGGCGGTCGTAGCGCTGGTCACGCCCGCGCTGCTGCGGCACGTCTGGTCCACGACGCGGCTGGCGGACGGGCCGCTGCGCGACCGGCTGCTGTTCCTCTGCCGGAAGCTGCGCATGCGCTGCCGCGAGATCCTCGTGTGGCGCTCCGGCGGGATGATCGTCAACGCGGCGGTGATGGGCGTCGTAGCGCCGCTGCGCTACGTGATGATCACCGACGGCATGCTGGAGCAGCTCGAAGACGCGAAGATCGAGGCCGTGTTCGGCCACGAGGCCGGCCACGTGAAACGCCACCACATCCTCTACTTCCTGCTTCTGGCGTTCATCAGCGGCTGCTGGATCACCGTGCTGTCCGTTCACGCGCGGCAGCTCGACCCGGTCACGTTCCAGACGCTCGTCGCCTGCGTCGCCGGCCTGCTGCTGCTCAAGTGGGGCGTTGTCTTCGGCTGGATCTCCCGCCGCTTCGAGCGCCAGGCCGACGTCTTCGGCGTGCGCACGCTGGCGCTCAGCGGCCTGCCCTGCCGCCTGCCGTGCGCCGTGCACGTGCCCGGGCCGCACACCGACCCGGCCGCCGAGATCGCGACCCGTCCGCCCGCCGCACGCGACCTGGTTGACGGCGACCGGCTCTGCGCCACGGCGGCCCACGTTTTCGGCGACACGCTCAACGACGTCGCCGTGCTGAACGGCATTCCGCCGGAGACGCGCAGTTGGCGTCATTCGTCGATCGCGTCGCGATCGCGGTTCGTGCGGCAGTTGGCTCAGGAGCCGCCGGCGGTGCGGCGCTTCGAGCGGAGTGTGCTGAACATCAAGCGCGGCATCCTGGCGGTGGCGCTGCTCAGCGGCGTTTGGGCGGCGTGGGAGCTGCGACTGTGGACGGTCCTGTCGGCAAGCTGAGCCGATCCGAGCCGCGCCCATGAGGAAGCGGTTGCGACGGACGGCCTACGATGAGCCCGCGGCCATGACGAAAGGCGACACGTCCAGCTCCCGCGCCGCGCCGACCAGCGGCGCCTCCGCCGCAAAGTGCAGCAGACGGTCGAGCAGCCAGCCGCCCGCGGCCGCCGTGTGATCGAGGCAGCTCACCACGAGCAGGCCGTGCTCGACGCGCGCGGAGAAGGCGGCGTCGAACCGCTTGGGGACGCCCTGGTCGTGCGTCCAGACATAGCGGATGATCGGCTCGACGTGATCGGCGAAGTCGCCGAGGTCGTCCGAGGGCACGGCGCGCGTCGTCCAGCGCGTCAGGTCGTAGTGCAGCAGCGCGAGCACCGCGTCGCTCTCGCCCGGACGGATCGCCGCGTGCGGCTCCTCACGTTCGACGATCAGCGGTAACTGCCCCCACAGGTTGATCCAGCGCGTGCCCATCCCGCCGGCGCCGCGATGCGCCAGCAGCAGCACGCGCCCACCCCCGGCGATGAACGCCTGAACGTCGCGCGTCATCCGGTGCGTCACGAGCACGCGCACTCCCGGAGGAATCGTGCCGCCGGCGGCGACGACGCCCGCCTGGGGCAGCAGCGCGGCGGCGTCCGGCAGGCGCGGCTTCCACGACCGGCACGGCAGGCACCAGCCGCTGCTGTAGGCGCGCTCCTCGAACTCCGGCGTGCGCTCCGCCTCCGTGAAAGGCAGGCCGTCGAGCCGGGCGACGCCGTCCGGCGGCCGCCGGGGCGGCAGCGCCACCAGCAGCCAGCGGTTGCTGATGTCCGCGGCGGCCACGGCGAGCTCGAAGAGGCGCGGCGCGCCGTCGGCGCAGGCGGGTGCGTCGAACGCCACGTCGGCCCAGACGATCTCGCCCATGCCGGCGCCCGCCTTTGGTGCGGCCAGCGGCCGTCCATCGAGCGTGAGCGACAGCGTCGCGTCAAACGTGCGCCCGGCGTAGTTGGATACGCCGAGCCGGCAAGCGACGCGCGCCTGCTCGCGGACGCCGCGCAGGTGCTCAGGCGTCTGAAGCAGCAGCACGACGTCCCCCAGCCAGGAGCGCGTATCCCCGGGCGCGAAGCGCCAACGGTCGAGGTCGTCCTTGAGGCCCAGCCGGCAGATCGGCACGTCGCGGATGGCGTTGGTGACGAAGCCGGCGTTGCGCGGGTGCATGCGCAGCACTTCGGCCTGGAACTTTCGGAACTCGCGGGCGAAGCGCTCGCCCTGGCGCTTGAAACGCGCCACGCCCGCGCCGCCGGCGCGCCGCTCCAGCGCCTGCTCGAACGCGGCGCATTCATCCAGTCCGCGGGTCAGCCACCACGGCGGGGACGCGCCGGCCGCCGCCCGCAACCCTTCCACGTCGGGCCAGGCGTTGGAGATGATCGTCTCGCCCATGACGAAGGGCCGCGGGGGAAGCTCGGAGATGCGGCTCTGCATGTCCTCGTGAAAACAGACCCAGCGGCCGCAGTTGTCGTAGACGTGGTCGTCATAAAGGTGGGTCAGATCGGCGGGCACCTGCTCCAGGAAGCCGGTCTGCAACTGGCGGAGCGTGTGCGGCAGAGCCCGGCCCGATTCCATCCACCACCACCGGCCCAGCGCTTCGTCGTACGCCTCGTGCTCGCACGTGCCGCTCACGATCACGACGGACGGGTGGCCGCGGTCGCGCCGGAAGAACTCCTCGTACTGCCGGCGATACTCCGGCATCAGCGCCGCGCTCATCCGGCTCTTCCACACGGGCTGGACCTGCCACACCAGCATCCCGGTCTCGTCGGCGATGTCGAAGAAGTGCTCCGGTGGATAGAACATGCACAGCGCGACGCAGTTGAAGCCGCGCTCGCGCATCTGGGCAAAGTTGGCGCGCACCTCCTCCGGCGTCGGCGCGGGCGCGATGTGCCGCGGCTCGTGGCCCCAGTCGAGCAAGCCCCGAATCTGGAGCGGCCGGCCGTTCAGCAGGATCTGCGAGTTCCCGGGCCCGCCGGTCGCGATCGTCCGAAACCCGACGCGCCGCACGTGCGTCTCGGCCGCATCGCCGGCGCCTAGCCGCACGCGCAGGGTGTAGAGCGCGGGTGACGCCGGCGACCACGGCGCGAGCGCGACCGGAAGAGCGAGCGTCGCGCCGAGGATCGCCGCGCCACGGTCGCCGGACGGGGCGCTCAGCCGATCGCGCGCCACGATTGCGCCGTCGGGGTCGAGCAGTTCGATCGATGCTTCGGGCAACGGGCCGTCGCCGTTCAGTTCCAGCTCGATCGCGACGCTGCGGCGCTCGAGGTCGGCCTGAACGCCGAGGCCGTTTGGCCGCAGGCAAACGGCACCGGTGCGGCGCAGGCGCACGGCGCCCCAGAGGCCCGCGTGCTGCAAGCTGAGCACGTCGTGGAAGCCCTTGGTGATGTGGCCGTTCTCGACGACCACGCCGCGCGCGGGGCGCGGCGCGTGGTGCTGGTCGACGCGGGTGTAGAGCCAGGGCGCGGGGTCTTCGGCGCTCAGCAACGCGCCGGTGATGTCCAGCTCGAAGGGAACCCAGTCGCCTTCGTGCCCTCCGCAGAAGCACGCGCCGATCCAGACGCGCGCCTCGGTCGCCACGCTGTCGAAGCGCAGCCGCACGCGCCCGCCGGCGCGCGCCCAGGCGAGTGCCTCCACGGGAAGGCGCCGGCGATACCAGGCAAGGCCATGCGCGTCGGCGCCGAGTACGCTCTGCCACGCGGACGGCACGCTGATTTCGCGCCAGCCGTCGCCTGGCGGGTTGCGCCACCAGCGGTCGGCCAGGCCTTGCGAGAGCGGATCATGCCGGATCTGCCACGCACCTGAAAGATCGATCTCATCCATGAGCACCCCTTGCGACGCGCGACGTGCCGTGCCCGCACCGTCTGCCCCCTGCCGAGCGTCCACCAGCTGGGCATGATGCGTCCGGCGGCGCGGCATGTCGAGCGGAAGCGGGTGGTGTATCCCGAGAGGAGCCGCGAGCGCAAGCGAGTGTCGTGACGACCCATCGACCCGGGCCGCGCCCGCAAGGAAGCGGTTGCGCCGGAAGGCCCATGATTTCCTTTCGATCACACTTGCATCCGCTCTTATCGTATCAGTAGCCGAGTTCTTGGATAACCACGTGGCGACGCGGCTACTAACGCTCGCTGGTGCTCGCGGTTCGTGGCGGTGGATCAGTTCTGCTGCGGACGGCCCAGGAACTGGCTGCGGCGGGAGCAGTGGGAGGTTGAGAGCGATCGCAGGGTGTCCAGCAGACGCTCCGTGCGGCGCTGCACGTCGCACTCGGCGAGGAGCGACTGGCGGGTCTCGGCCGGCACGGGCAGGCAGGCCGAAACCAGGTCGGCGAGATGGTCGAGGTCAGCCGTGCCGTCGGCGAGGCGCTTCCAGCGACGCTGCGATTCCTCACTGTCGCCCAGGCAGCGCAGCGCCTCGGCGCACAGGCCGTCACGCAGCGCCTTGGAGACTTCGCCGGCGGGCGGCCGCGACGAGCACATGACTTCGACGCGGGCGAAACGGTACGGGCGGCCGACGAGCTCATCGACGATCCGGACCCGCGCTTCGCCGCGCAGCACGATGTTGTAGGTGCCGTCGTCGCAGGAGGCGGAATCGACAATGCGGCCGAGGCCGGCGGTGGCGTGAATGGGGGCGTTGAGCGTGTGATAGAGCGGCTCGTAGCCGGGCTTCAGCAGTGCGAGCGCGATGAGGCGCTCCCCCAGCAGAGCGTCGGCGGTCATGGCCCGATAACGGGGCTCGAAGATATGCAGCGGGATCGCACTGCCAGGGAACAGGACAACCTGCGGCAGGGGAAAGACCGGAACGAGCTCGGGAATGTCGAGCAGGTCTGCCAGCATAACCTTTTTAGAGACAAACGTTTACAAAATCGCCAACCAGCCGGCGGCAAGCACCCGGGTTGGCTGACGGAGAGCTGTTCGCGCTTCCCGCCCTCGTCGGATTCTAGGCCGCGCAAGCCCATGGAAGGTGAGTTTTCGACTCCGAGCTCGCGCCCGTCGTTAGCGCTCTCGAAGCACCTGTTGCAGCGGGCCGTATGACTCGAACCGCCGGTTCGCGACATGCATCAGGTACCCGTTCAGCAGTTCGACCGCCCCGGCCGTCACGCACAACCCACCACCCCGCGAAAGCACCCCCGGCGGGACTCGGCGCTTGTCGGCGTGGTGCATCTCGCAGTCGCGACAGAGCAGTCCGCCGGCCAAGGCGCTGAAGTACGCACCCGCACCGGTGGAGGGCCGGCGACACTCCACGCACTCGGTCAGCCGCGGCATGAGCCCGATCTCGTTGAGAAGACGCACCTGGAACCGGAGGATGGCGGCGATGACGGCGGCGCTGCGATCGGCGGGGGCGGCCCGAGGCTGCGGCGGGCCGGACAGGCCGCGCAGCAGCGTCAGCAGGCCCTCAAAGAGGCCGGGGTGCGGGTCGTACTCTTCGGTGAGCGGCGGCACAAGCTCGACGGCGTACATCGCGGCGTAGAGCGACCGGAGGTCGGCTCGCAGGGCGGCGAACGCGTCGCGCTGCGCCCACTCGGCGAGATTCCCGAGACCGGCGTCGCCATGCGCGGGGACGAACGTGAGGGTTCCGTGCTCCAGCAGATCGACGCCGGCGGAGAAGCGCGTCTTCGTCCCGCGACGGGCGCCCTTGGCGATCAGCCGCACGAGGCCGCTGCCTGCGGTCAGCAGCGAGACGATTTGCGACGATTCGGAGTAGTCCGAAACGCGCAGGACGACGGCCTCTTCGGTTCGCTTGGATAACATGCGCCGCCGACGTATGCTAACCGGCGAGCGTCAGCGGGTCTTGGGGGCCCCGGCGTGGCGGCGTACAGCGTCGTGCGCGCGGCGGGCTCGAGCGGCTTGACGTGACCAGGTGGCAGCCATGGGCGAGCCCGAGCTAGCAAGGTACCTGCGGCGGCGCGTCGTGCTCGACACGCAGGGGCCGATGATCTACATCGGCACGCTTACGGCCTTCAGCGAGCGCGGCTACTGGCTTGCCGACGCCGACGTGCATGACCGAAGCGACGGTCACAGCCCCAAGGAAGTCTACATCAGCCAGGCGCGCGACCTGGAGAAAAGCGGCACGCGCCGGACAAACCGCCGGCTCGTGCACGTCGAACGCACGGCGATCATCAGTCTCTCGGCCCTCGACGACGTCGTGGACGTCGACGGCGAAAGCGACGAAGGCGACGGACTGGCGTGAAGCTGAGCTGGCACAGGCAGCGGCTGCGGCCGAAGTATCGCTTTGCGACCGCCCAGGGCGGCGTCGATGAGAAGGAGACGATCGTTGTCCGCCTCGAGCACGAGGGGCTGGCGGGGCTGGGCGAGGTCGTGGCTTCGCGGCTCTATGGGCAGTCGCTGGAGCTTTCCGAGGCCGCCCTGGAGCGGATCGCGCGGCGCCTGGCGACGCCGGGGGCGGGCGCTGCGGCCGACCCGTTCGCCATCGAGCCGATCGTCGCCGAGGCGATCCGCGAGCACGACGCCCAGCGCGCCGTGATTGCGGCGCTCGACAGCGCCTGCCACGACTGGGTGGGGCTGCGGCTCGGCGTTCCGGTCTGGAAGCTGCTTGGGCTGGCCCGCCCGCGCACGACGACGACGTTCACGATCGGCGTCGCCGACCCGCGGGAAACGCGGCAGAAGGTGGAGGAGGCGCTGGCCGCCGGCTACGAGGCACTCAAGGTCAAGGTGGGCGTCGAAACCGATCAGCAGACGCTGGGCCTGATCCGCGAGCGGTTCGGCGGGCCGCTGCTGCTCGACGCGAACGAGGCCTGGCGCTCCGGGGACGAGGCCGAGTCGCACATCCGGGCGCTGGCGCGCTTCGCGCCGGCGATGATCGAGCAGCCGCTGGCCCGGCCGGCGTGGCGCGAGTTCGGCCGGCTGCGGGCGCTCGGCGTCGCGCCCATCTTCGTTGACGAGAGCTGCCAGCGGCCGGCGGACGTCGCACCGCTGGCCGGGCTGGTCGACGGCATCAACATCAAGCTGAACAAGTGCGGCGGGATGCGCGAGGCCCTGCGCATGATTCACCTGGCCCGGGGGCTGGGCATGGGCGTGATGCTGGGCTGCTTCGTGTCGAGCAGCCTGGCGATCGCCCCGGCGTTGACGCTCGCGAGCCTGGTGGACTACGCCGACCTCGACGGAGCGCTGCTGCTGGCCGACGACCCCTTCGAAGGGATCGTGCAGGAGCGGTCGACACTCAGTCTCGCCGAACGCCCCGGCCTGGGCGTCTTTGAGCGCCGGGCCGCCCAGCCGGCATGAGCGCGCTTCGCCGCTCCGCCGCCCTCTCGTCGCCGGGCTCCGCCGCCTTCGTTCTCGTTGCCCGGCGTGGGCGCGCGACGTAGAATTCACAGTTGTTCGAGCGCGGGCTGCGTCGGGGCTGCGCCGAGCAAGGAGCCGGCGCCGGCGGCCGGCGTCGCCGCCGTTCGCACGTGGGCAGGCCGAATGTTGAACCGATGGATCGGCATCACCACCCTCGGCGCGATGGCCTTTGCCAACACCGCGCTGTTCTTCCATGACCTGTTTCCGATGTGGCTGGCGGGCGAGGCGCCGCGTTCGGCAGCGGTGCACCTGCCGCCCGGGGAGGGCGTGCGTACGCAGGCCGGGATTTTCGACAGCCGCGGCCTGCGGATCGGGACGACCTGGACCGACACGCGCGCGACCGAGACGCGCATCCGCATCTTCGCCCGCACGAACCTTCGGCCAGTCCGGATTCAGGGCCACGTGACGCCGCAGGTGATCATCCGCACGAACATGCTGCTGGACCGTCAGGGAGTCCTGGACGAGATCGACATGAGCGTGGAGGGGCTAGGCACGACGGTGCGCATGAAGGGGGAGCGGTTCTCGACCAGCGACTTCGCCTGCCAGTGGCAGATCGGCGACCAGACCGGCAGCTTCGCGCTGCCCGCCAGCGCCACGCGCAGCCTCGGCGACGCGCTGCGGCCGTTCGATACGCTGCCGGACCTGTTCGTGGGGCGCGTCTGGCGCATGGAGCTCGTCAATCCGCTGGCCCACGTCACCTCGCGGCTCTCCGGCCAGCGCTTCGCCACCGAGTCCGTGCTGGTGCGCGTCACCGCCGAGGAGGAAATCTCGCACGGCGGCGAGAAGGTCCCGGTGTACCGGGTGGAGGCCAACGGGCTGCGCGTGTGGGTCGGGCTCGACGGTCGCGTGCTGCGCCAGGAGATCGATCTGCCCCTTTTCGGACTGCTTACGATCATCGACGAGCCTTTCAGCAGCCGCGCCTGGTACTCCGGCGGGACGGATCTCGAGAGCGAATGACGCGACCAGCGCCCTTCAGCGATGATGGCGGCGAGCGGCGCGGGTCGCCGCCCGGCGACGACGGGCGGATCGAGACCGCCCGGCTGGAGGGGGTGACCAAGCGCTTCGGCGTGAAGGTCGCGGTGAGCAGCCTGAGCCTGACGCTGTACGCGGGCGAAGTGTTCGCCTTCCTCGGCCCAAACGGCGCCGGCAAGACCACCACGCTGAAAATGACGACCGGCCTGCTGCGGCCGGACAGCGGCCACGTGACCGTCTGCGGCCTGTCGATGCGCGATGCGCCGCGCCAGGCCAAGCAGCACATCGCCTACGTTCCCGACCTGCCTTTCCTCTATGACAAGCTCACCGGCCGCGAGTTCATCCACTTCGTCCGCGACATGTACGGTGTGCCGCCGGCGCTCGCCGCAGAGCGCCTGGCGCACCTCGTGCAGCGGCTGGACATGGCGGCGTTCCTCGACCAGCTCACCGAGGGCTACAGCCACGGAATGAAGCAGAAGCTGGCGCTCGCGGCGGCGCTGATCCACGAGCCGCGGCTGCTGGTGGTGGACGAGCCGCTGGTGGGGCTGGATCCGCGCTCGATCCGCGTCATCAAGACGATCTTCCGCGAGCTGGCCCAGGCCGGGTGCACGGTGTTCATGAGCACGCACACGCTCGACGTCGCGGAGGCGGTGGCGGACCGGATCGGGATCCTGTCGAGCGGCCGGCTCGTGGCGCTCGGCACGCTCGCCGCGCTCCAGTCGCAGTCGCCGGGAACGCGCCTGGAGGACATCTTCCTGCAACTGACCGACGAGGCGAGCGCCGCGCCGGCGGGGCTGGAGCGGCGGGCATGACGCGGCCGCCGTGGGAGCCGCAGGCCGAGCCGGGCGGTCCTCCGGGAGGGCCGCCTGGTGCCGCGGCGCCACGGCGTCGATCCCTTGCCCTGCTGTCGCTGGCGCGGGCCCGCGGGCTCCAGATGCGCAACGCGCTGGACCAGCAGATACGCGAGGCGCCGCTGCGGACGCTGGCGGTGGCCGTGCTGCTGGTGCTGATCTGGGTGGCGCTGTACGTGCTGCTCGACGGCGTGCTGGGCTACGTGCGGCGGCTGGGGCTCGTGGCCGGCATCGCCAATCACGCGATCTTCGTGCATTTCTTCCTGGTTCTGGCGGTGATGCTGGCGTTCTCCAACGCCATCCTGACCTTCAGCACGCTCTACGGGCGGCACGAGGCCGGGCACCTGCTGGCGATGCCGGTCGACCCCAGGCAAATCGTGTGTGCCAAGTGGGTCGAGGGCATGCTGCTGTCGAGCTGGTCGTTCCTGTTGCTGGGCGGTCCGCTGATGCTGGCCGTCGCCAGCAATACCCAAGTCGAGTGGTACTATTACCCGCTCTTCCTCGCGCACTTCGTGGCCTTCGTTGCGATGCCGGCCTGCGCCGGGCTGTTGGCGGCGTGGGCGATCGCGATGTTCGCGCCGCGCCGGCCGCTGCGGGCCGTGGGGGCGATCAGCGTCGCGATCGGGCTGGGGGCGCTCTACTGGATCGCGCGCGCCTCGTCGGCCTCGTGGGAGTCGGAGCGCTGGGTCGAGGAGCTGTTTGGAAACCTGAGGTTCCTGCGCCAGCCGCTGATGCCCAACACCTGGACGGCGAACGGCATCGTGGCCGTGATGGAGCGCGACGTTGGCGAGAGCCTGCTGTACCTGGGCATCGTGCTGGGCAACGCGGCGTTCGTCTCGTGGGCGACGATCAACGTGCTGGGCCGCTCGTGGCCGCTGGCCTACAGCCGCGCGCTCCAGGGCCGCTACTCGCCGACGATCCGCCGCGGCTGGATCACGGGCGCCTGCTGTGCGCCGGCGCGGCTGCTGCTGCCGCGGGCGATGCACCGGCTGCTGCTGAAGGACGTGCGGCACTTCATGCGCGACGCGCGGCAGTGGACGCAGATCGTGATCATGTTCGGCCTGCTGCTGGTCTACGTGGCCAACCTTCAGCGCCTGCCGCTCGACGTCGAGAGCTCGCCCAGCAAGAACCTCATGACCTTCCTGAACCTCACCACCGTCAGCCTGATCCTCGCCACCTTCACCAGCCGCTTCGTCTTTCCGATGGTCTCGCTCGAAAGCCAGCAGCTCTGGCTGCTCGAGCTGCTGCCGCTGCGGCGCGTCACGCTGCTGCTCGTCAAGTTCTTCTTCGCCCTGGCGCTCACGGTGGTCTCGGCCGGCGGCGTGATGTGGCTGGCGGTCCACATGCTCGACCTGCATCCGTTCTGGTCGATGGTGACGATGCTCGTGTGCCTGTCGATCTGCATCGGGCTGTCCGGCCTGGCGATCGGGCTGGGGGCGCGCTTCCCGGTCTTCGGCCAGCGCAACCCGGCCCGCATCGCGGCCGGCTTTGGCGGCACCTTCAACCTCATCGCCAGCATGCTGTTTGTGCTGGTCGAGATCGGCGGCGTCGCGATCCTGAGCCTGATGCGCGTCTCCTCCGAAAGCGAGCTGTCGGCGCCGAACAACCTGACGCCCGAGGGCTGGCTGCTGCTGTCCGGGCTGCTGGGGCTGGGCGTCGTGGTGGCGACGGGGGCGCTGGCGATCGGAGCGCAGCACTTCAACCGGCTGGAGGGCTAGCCGCGCCACGCGGCCGGCGGTGCCGGCTTCGGATCAGGGACAGTTCGGACCCTGGCCAAAGAAGGCCAGCAGCGCCCCAAGGTCGCCCTGGTCCGTGTCGCCGTCGCCGTCCACGTCACCCGGGCAGGGGCCCGGCTGCTCACAGCCGAAGTTGGCCAGGAGGATGCCCAGGTCGCTCTGATCGACGCAGCCCGAGCCGTCCAGGTCGCCGGTCAGGCCGCCCACCGTGAAGCTGAGCACCGGCGCGGCGAGGATCACCGTGGCCGGCTCGACCGTCGATTGAAGCGGGGCCGGGTTGATCGCCGTGAGCACGTTGGCCAGCGCGTTCTGAAGCTCGTACGTGTACGTCCCGGCGATGGCCGGGGCCGCGAACGATCCGGTGACGATCACCTGGCCCCCGACGCCTTGCCCCACGCCGCCGTCGACGACGACGTCTTCGCCGATGCCCGCACCGGCGACGCCGAAGGTGTTCTGCGCCCCGCCGATCTGGAGCAGGTTCTGGCCGCCCGGCGGGCCAGCGGGCGTGCCGCCGAAGCCGGAGGGGGAGCCGGGGTTGCAGAGGCCGCGCGGGCGGTCGAAGTCGGCGAGGGCGGCGTCTGGCGTGGCGGGCAGAAGATCGAGCGTCGCGGGCGCGCCGGCGTCCTGGACGAGGTCCACCGAGACCAGCGCGAGGCCGAGGTTGTCGCCCGCGCTGACGGTGGCGTGGATCGACCACGAGATCGTGGCGCCGGGCAGGACCGTCTGGCCGTGTTGCGGCGACGACAGCGCCAGCGAAACGGTCCCCGCGTGCGCCGCAGCGGCGAGCGTGGCCGCGACAGCGAGCGTGGCGATGGTGAACGTGCAGCCCGTGGGGCGCATCATGGCTTGACCTCTTTCTTCTCCGGCTGGCCGGGCTTGCGGCTCGAGAGCATGAGGCCCTCGGCCTGCTCGCGCTCGTCCGGTGCGTGCTTGAGGATGAGGCGCGCGGCCTCGCGCAGCAGCGCCTCCTCGTCGGCGAGCTTCAGCGTCTCGGGCTCGACCGACCGGGCCGCGCGGAGCTGCTCGCCGGCCACCGGACGGATGCCGGCGCGCTGGGCCGCCTCGAGCTCCTGGGCGATGATCCTGGCATCGACCTGCTCGGGAAGCCGCGGCGTACCAAACCAGACCGGGTCGGTCTCGAGGTTCACGTCGCCGGGCACGATGGCGATGACGCGGCCGGAGGCGTAGCCGACGTTGACGCGGCGAGCGGTTTGCCGTCCGACGTAAAGGACGGGCTCGGCGATCTGCCGCGGATAGACCAGGTCGGGCTTGACGGCGACGACGATCAGCACGCCGCGCGTCACCGCGGGCTGCTCGGCGCGCCAGACGTGCTGGAACGGCTGCTCGACGGTGAAGGGGCGGAGGTACAGCAGGCGCTCGATCGTCGCTGGCGTCTCGGGGCAGGGGGGCGGCTCGGCGGCGCAGGGCAGCACCAGGGCGAGCGTCAGCGCCGCGGTCATGGGATTCAGGTGTCGCATGATGGCTCTCATGTTTCGCTATCCCCCGTGGGGCTACTCGCGCGTCAGCTCCAGATCGTCGAGGCCGAGCCGGCCGCGGCCGGCGCCGTACGACGTGCCGAACTCGAAGCGGACGGCGACGACGTTGGTCAGGTCGAGCCCTGAGCCGTTGAAGCGGAACGCCTGGAGCGGCAGGCGGATCGTCTCGAACTCGTTCTGCCAGCCGGCGCCCACGCCGTAGCCCGTGCGCTGGTAGGGCTCCTCGATGCCGCCGCCGAAGGCGTCGATGCGCATCGAGCTGGTCGTGCCCGAGGCGTCGCGCAGCGTGACGGTGAAGACCAGGTCTCCCAGGACGGCGACGGTCTCGGGGTGGCGCGTGCCTTGGCAGGCGCGGAACGACAGGTGGCGATAGGGCGTGAAGTCCCGGCCGGCGGGGATGATCGCCCACTCGATGAACCGATCGGTCCCGAGCGTCCAGTCGAAGACCACGCCGCGCGAGTAGTCGGTGGTGCGGGCGTAGGTCATGCCGTTCATCGGGTCCGAGACCAACCACTCAAACGACGTGTTGTTGTCGTCGAGCAGCCCCTCGGTCAGGTTCAGCACGTTGTAGCTCACCGCGCCGCCGGAGCTGCTGAAGTTCGGGCTGCCGTTGACCTGGAAGTCGTCGATGACGAAGCTGGCGCTGGTGGTCGGGTTCGGCTTGAACTGGCTGACGACGGTGGTGGCGCCCGCGACGCCGATGGGTTTGAAGCGCTCGTACTGGCGCCAGAGCACCTCTCCGGCGGCCTGGTGTCCCTCGACGTAGTGCTTGATGAGGGCCAGGTAGACGGCCTTGGCGACGCGCTGCGCCTCGGGCCGGCCGATCTCGGTGCCGGCCGGCCCGGTGAAGTCGTTGACGCCGCAGCAGTTGAAGTCGTTGTGGTCGGCGCCGTGGACGTAGGTGGCCTGGCGTGTGCCGGTGGCGCGGTCGAGCAGGTGGAACGACTGCGGCACGTCGTTGTTCGGGCAGCCGCAGACGTCGCCGTCGGCGGAGCCGTAGAGCATGTGGTAGTTGACGTCGTGCGGGTTGGAGGAGGCGGTGCCGAGAAAGTCGGTCGGCGCGATGCTGCTGATCAGCACGATGTCGTCGAGGGTGTAGTTCTGCGGGGCCCAGGCGCCGTCGAAGATGCGGTCGTAGGCCCGGACGACGCCCTCGCCGCCGCGGCTGTGGCCGATCCAGATGATGCGGCTGGAGTCGATGAGGCCGTTGAGCGCGCCGCCGGCGATGGTGGCCTGGTTGGCCAGGAGGTAGTCGGTGTTGGTGAGCGTGGTGGTCGAGGCGCTCTCGATGCCCGGCACGGTGTTGTTCTGATGGCTCATGACGATGTAGCCATAGGAAGCCAGGCTCTGCTGGAGGTAGTTGTACCAGGTGTACTGGTGGCCGTTGCCGTGGCTGATGACGACGAGCGGGCGCGGCCCGAGCGCGGCGAGGTTCGTGGGCCAGACGGTGACCTGGCCGAGAAAGGTGCCGCCGGAGTAGGTGGCGGACGAGGTCGCGAGCGGGCCGTCGAGCGTGAGGTCGGGCAGGACGTGCAAGCCGATGCCGTTGGACAGGCCGTCGATCACGTCGCCGCCGTTCAGCACGCCGTCCTTGTTCACGTCGATGACGACGTCGTAGCCGAGTCCGAGGGCGATGCCGCCGTTGGCGCTGAGCGTGCCGAGCGAGAGCGTGACGGTGTTGGCCTGGATGGACGCGCCGGAGAAGGTGAAGCTCTGAGGCGCGCCGCGCACGTCGACCAGCGCCGGATCGCTGCCCCACTGGGCGGCGCTCTTGTCGGCGACGACGTAGATGTGCACGTTCTTGCCGACGAGTCCAGGCATCAGAAACGGGTCGATCGCCATCTGCACCGGCGAGCCGACGTTGAACGCGTTGACGTGCTCGAAATACGGGTAGATCGTCGTGGCCAGCCCGGCCAGCTCCGCCTCCTGGACCGGGGCCCCCGCCAGCACCAGTTGCTGGAGCAGCGCCAGGTCGCGCATGTCCACCACCCCGTCGCCGTTCAGGTCGGCACATTCGCAGCCCGGGCCGGGCGGCGAAAGCGGCCCCTGGAAGCAGGCGTACCAGGCGGCGACGTCGGCGGCGTCGACGACGCCGTTGTTGTCACAATCGCCCGGGGGGCCGGCGAGAAGGCTTGGAGCAGCAAGAACAGACACTAACGCCAAGGGGAGCGAACGTACGGCTTTGGGCATGCGCCTTTCCCTTCTGTCTCACCTTTCATTGATACTCGAAAACAGGATCGGCGTCAATGAGAACCTGGCGGTCCGCGCCGCCGGGGCCCGCGGCCAGGCAGCGGCGCGGGGGGCGCGCCGATACAATCGGCACGTTGCGCGAGGCGGCCGGAGCGCCGCCCGCCGTGGTATGCCGGACAACCCATGAGAGGAGCGGACATGTCGCGCGTGGAGCTGCGGATCGGTTGCGGCGACGAGGATTGGGGCAGCCTCACGCTGGAGCTCGACGAGCAGCGCGCCCCGCTGACGACGGCGAACTTCCTGCGATACGTTGACGATGGCTTCTACGACGGCACGATCTTTCACCGGGTGATCGGCCACTTCATGGCCCAGGGCGGCGGGTTCGTCACGCCCGAGAGGCAGAAGATCGCGGGCCTGCACCCACCGATCCGCAACGAGGCGGGCAACGGCCTGCTGAACGAGCCGGGCACGATCGCGATGGCCCGCACGAGCGACGCGCACTCGGCGACGTCGCAGTTCTTCATCAACCTGGGCGACAACCGGTTCCTCAACCACCCCGCGCACGACGGCTGGGGCTACTGCGTCTTCGGTCGCGTCACCGGCGGTCAGGCCGTGCTGGAGCGCATCCGCAATACGCCGGTCCAGCACTCCCCCCTCATGGGCGAGCAGTCGCTGCCGGTCCATCCGCCGGTCATCCGCTCCGCCCGGCGTTGCGCTGACTGAGTGGCCTGTCAAAAGGGTCGGGTGCGCTGTTTCGCGCACGCGTGCGTGAAGTCGCCACGTAGTCCGCGGGCCCGTTGCCCGTTTCTCCCGCATATCGACGCCGTTGCGACCGCCTGGCAAGAAGCGCGCGGCCGCGCCCGCTGCGGCACGCCGATTGCGGGCATTCCCTCCAGGGTCTGCCATTCGGAGCCCGAGGGATGCTCGAAATCACGATCCATGGGCGGGGCGGGCAGGGCGGCGTGACGCTCGCGAAGCTGATCGCGACGGCCTATTTCCTGAAGGGCAAGCACACGCAGGCGTTCGGCGTGTACGCGGCGGAGCGCTCGGGCGCGCCGCTCCAGGCGTTCGTTCGCGTGGATGACGAGGAGATCACCAATCACAACCAGGTGCGCCGGCCGGACGTCGTGATCGTCCTCGACCGGGGGCTGATCGGTCCGACGTTCACGGCGGACCTGAAAGCGGACGCGTGCATCATCGTCAACGCGCCCGACGCCGACGACCCCGCACTTGCGAACCTGCTGGCGGGGTGTGAGGCGGCGGTGGTGGATGCCACGGAGGCGGCAATCCTGCACGGCCTCGGCTCGCGCGCCGTGCCGATCGTCAACACGACGCTTTTCGGCGCCGCGGCGCGCGTCCTCGGCCTGGATATCGCCGATGTCGAAGCGGCGCTGCAAGAGGCGGGGTTCGGGGGGGCGAACCCGCTCGCGGCGCGAAAGGCGTTCGAGAAGGTCGTCCGCCGCCGGTACCCAGGGGAGCGCGCTCGCTCGGGCAGCACGTCCGCGGCCGGGCCGCTCGACGTGCTGTCCGACGAAGTCGGCGCGCCGCCGCGGCTGCGCACCGGCGGTTGGGCGTCGTGGCGGCCGCAGCGGCGGGTGCTGACACCGCCGTGCAATCATGGGTGTCCGGCGGGCAACGACGTGCGTGGGTTCGTGGAGGCGATCGGGCACGCGGACTACGAGCGGGCGTTGCGGATCATCCTGGAGACGTCGCCGCTGCCGGGCGTGTGCGGGCGGGTGTGCCCCGCGCCGTGCACGGAGGCGTGCAACCGCGCGGGGTACGACGAGGCGGTCAACGTGCGCGAGCTGGAGCGCTACGTCGCGGACCACGCATTGTGGCCGACCGTGACGCCGGCGTGGCGCGCCCAGCGCGTCGCGGTCGTGGGCTCCGGGCCGGCCGGGCTGAGCGCCGCGTATCACCTGGCGCGGCTGGGGTACCCGGTGACGCTGTTCGAGCGCGAGCGGCAACTCGGTGGCGTGCTGCGCGACGGGATCCCTGTGTACCGGCTTCCGGCGGAAGTGCTCGATCGCGAGATCGCCCACATTCTGCGACACGGCGTGGAGGCTCGCGCCGGGCAGGCGATCGACCAGCGCGGGCTACTGGCGCTGACGCACGCGTACGCGGCGGTGTTCATGGCGACCGGGCTGCAACGCCCGCAGCGGCTGGACCTCGGCCCGGAGTGCGACGGCGTCGTCGTTGAGGGCATCGACTTTCTGCGCGAGACGCATCGGCGGCACGTGAGCCTGGCCGGCCAGCGCGTGCTGGTCGTGGGCGGGGGCAACACGGCGATGGACGCGGCCCGCACGGCCCGGCGGCTGGGCGCGCAGCACGTGCACGTCGTCTACCGCCGCACGCGGGCGGAGATGCCCGCGATACGCGAGGAGGTGGAGGAGGCGCTCGAAGAGGGGATCGTGCTGGACGAGCTTGTCGCGCCCACAAGACTGCGGCGCGACGGGGCCGGCGCCGTGCTGACTTGCACGCGCATGATGCTGGCAGAGCCGGACGCGTCCGGCCGGCGCCGGCCCGTACCGATCACGTCCGAGGATGCGTGTTTCGAGCTGCGCTGCGACCGCGTGATCCTCGCCCTGGGGCAATCCGCCGACCTGGCGCTGCTGCCCGAGGGCGCCGAGATCCGTGACGGTCAGGTGCGGCTCGGCTTGTCGGGCGCGCCGGTCTTTGCCGGCGGAGACCTGGCGACGAACGAGGGGACCGTCGCCGCCGCGATCGGCAGCGGCCGGCGCGCCGCATTGCACATTCATCGGACGCTGACGGGTGAAGACCTGTTTCCGCCGCCGCCCGCGCCGCTGGCCACCGGCGAGCGCGTGCGGGCGCGGCTGTTCCCGCACGCGCCGCGCGAGCAGCCGCTGGCGATGCCGCCTTTCGCCCGGCGCCGCACCTTCGACGAGGTGCACCTGGGCCTGGTCGACGAGCCGGCGCACGCCGCCGCCGCCGCCGAGGCGCAGCGCTGCTTCAGTTGCGGCGTGTGCAACTACTGCGACCGCTGCATGACGTACTGCCCGGAGGCGGCGCTGCTGCCCGATGGCGACGGGTACCGGTTCGATTACGACTACTGCAAGGGCTGCGGCGTGTGCGCGGCGGAGTGTCCGCGGGGCGTGATTGACATGGTGGAGCTGTGAGGCGAAGAGAGCCGGAGACCGGCCGGAGCCGGTCCGCATTCAGTCCGGAGGATGCCGTGGCACGCGCGCTGATGACAGGCAACCACGCCGCCGGGCAGGCGCTGGCGCTGGCGGGTGAGGCGAACCGTGCGGCGCGCGGCTGCGCCGGAGGAGCCTATCCGATCACGCCGCAGACGGAGATCATCGAGTACCTGCGCGGGTTCGAGTTCGGCAAGGGACGGATCGTCGCGGTGGAGTCGGAGCACAGCGCGATGGCGGTGTGCATGGGGGCGTCGCTGGCCGGCGCGCGGGCGTTCACGGCCAGCTCCTCGAACGGCCTGGCGTACATGACCGAGAACGTCTTCGCCGCCGGCTACCTGCGCCTGCCGATCGTCATGATCGCGGTGAACCGCACGCTCGGCCCGCCCTGGAACATCTGGGTGGACCAGGGCGACAGCCTGGCGCTGCGCGACGCCCCCTGGCTCCAGTTCTACACCGACTCGCACCAGGACCTGGTGGACACGATCCTGGTCGCGTTCCGTGTCGCCGAAGACCGGCGCGTCCTGCTGCCGGCGATCGTCGCGCTCGACGGCTTCGTGGTCTCGCACACGCAGATGGCGGTTGACATCCCGCCACAGGAGCTGGTCGATCGTTATCTCCCGCCCTGCGACGTGCCGCACCGGCTGCGGCCGGAGCACCCGGCGACGATGGGGGGGCTGACCTGGCCGCGCGAGACGGAGCACCAGCGGCGCGAGATTCAGCGCGCGATGGAGCGCGTGCCGGAGGTCCTGGCCGAGGCGCTCGACGAGTTCGAGCGCGTCTTCGGACGGCGGCCGGACGGCGCCTTCCGCGCCGAGCACACCGGCGACGCCGGCGCGGTCCTGATCGCCTGCAACACCATGGCGCGCACGCTGCGCACCGTCGTCACGCGCCGCCGGCGCGCGGGCCAGCGCGTCGGCATGGTCAAGGCCAAGCTGTTTCGTCCTTTTCTGCGCCAGGCGCTGCGCGACGCGATCGGCCCGGCCACGCGCGTGGGCGTGCTCGACCGCAACCACTCGCCCGGCTCCGGCGGCATCTTCTGGCAGGAGGTCGCCGCGACGCTCCAGGGACGCCCCGACGTGCTCGTGCAGGACTACGTGGTGGGCATCGGCGGCGGCGACGTGACGCCCGAGGTGATCGACGGCATTCTCGACGACCTGCTCGTCCGCGAGCGCGCCGCCGAGCCGGTGTGGGAGGAGGTGGCGACATGACCGCCGTCGCACCGCAGCCGAACCGCGTGTCGCAGGAATGCATCATGCGCCCGGGCAACACGAACTGCGCCGGCTGCGGCATGTCGATCGGGCTGCAACTGCTGGCCCAGGCGCTGGAGGGCGAGCGGCCGTACCTGGCTATTCCGGCGTGCTGCGGAATCGTCACGGCCGGCGCGTTTCCGACCAGCGCCTACGCCTCGCCGACGATCGCTACGACCTTCGCCAGCTCGGCGGCAGTGGCCACCGGGATCAGCGCCGTCCTGCGACAGAACGGTGACGAAAGCCCGGTGATCTGCTGGACGGGCGACGGCGGCACCTACGACATCGGCGTGGCGGCGCTCTCGGCCGCCGCTGAGCGCAACGAGGACGTCATCTACATCTGCTATGACAACGAGATCTACGGCAACACGGGCGGGCAGCGCAGCAGCGCCACGCCGGCCGGCGTCGCCACCACGACGACGCCCCACGGCAAGACCGAGCGCAAGAAGGACATGATGGCGATCATGGCGGCGCATCGCATTCCGTATGCGGCGACACTCTCGGTCGCGCACCGCGGGGATTTTCTGCGGAAGATCAGGCACGCCCGGGCCACGCGTGGCTTTCGCTTCCTGCTGATGCTCTCACCCTGTCCGACCGGCTGGAAGAGCGAGCCGGCCGAGAGCGTCGAGCTGATCCGCGCCGCGGTGGGCTGCGGGCTGTTCCCGCTCTACGAGGTCTTCGACGGCCTGCGCTATCGCATCAATGACCGCCCCGACGGCACGCCCGTCGAGGAATACGTCTCGCGTCAACGCCGGTACACGTCGGCGCAGATCGACCCGGCCGTCGTCCGAGCCCGCGTCGCTGAGCAGTGGCGCTGCCTGGAGGCGCTCGCGACGGCGTTTCCCGCCGACTAGCAACGGGCTTCGCACCTTGTATTCCGCCGCCTCCTTGACGCCTCTGTGACGTGGGGGAGCAAAGGGCCGGCGCCGTTGGTGAGAATCCGCGCGTCCCTGGCCGCGGCGCCATGCTCGATGATTCCCACGAAGGAGAAACAATGTTTGCCGGAGGTTTCTTCAGAATCTCGGCGGGCGCCTTGCTGGCCGCGAGCGTCGCACACGCGGAGCTGGCGCCCGAGTGGATCAGCCGGCTGCCGGTCGGCTCGACGCTTCCGGCGGGCTTACGGGGCTTTGCGGTCGACGCAGCCGGAAGCACGTACGTGGCCGGCAATGCAGGGATCTCGTCCAACTTCGACACGATCACCGCGAAGTTCGGGCCGGAAGGCGGGCTGCGATGGTCGCGGACATACGACGGGCCCGCCGCCTGGCACGATGCGGCCAACGACCTCGTGCTTGGTCACGACGGCGGGGTCTACGTGACCGGAAGTACGCCCGGCGCGCTGCAGTTCGCCGACCTGCTGCTGCTCAAGTACGACAACGTCGGCGGCGCCCTGTTGTGGAGTAGGACCTACAACGGCGGCGCCGGGATATCGGACGCCGGGCTGTGCCTGGCGCGGAACGCCTCTGGCGAGGTGTTCGTCGGGGGGCACACGGTGGGCGACGGCAGCGACTGCCTCACGGTGCAGTTTGACCCGGCCGGCGTGCGTGGGTGGGTCGCGACGTGGGACGGCCCGGCGCCGGCGCCCTACTCCCAGGAAGCGGTGCGCGACATCGCGGTCGATCCGAACGGCGACATCATCATTCTGACCGACGGGGTGATGAACACGCTGCACCCCGACTACGTCGTGATCAAGTACGCCGCCGCCACCGGCGCGATGATCTGGATGAGCAACTGGGGCGTCAACGGCGGCGACTTCCCGGCGGAGATGGTGCTGGACGCGGCGGGCGACGTGTACGTGACGGGCGTCGGGATCGACCTGACCGACAAGTTCTCGACGGTGAAGTTCCGCAACAGCGACGGCGCGATCCTGTGGCAGGCCTACGACTGGGCCGGCTTCCGCGACTACGGCGTCGGCATCGCGCTCGACGGCGACGGCGGGGTGTACATCACCGGCAGCGTGGACCCCGACGGCAACCAGAGCAACCTCAACGATAACATCTACACCGTGAAGCGCGACGCCGACAGCGGCGCGTTCATCTGGTCTCACCTGTACGGGGCCAACTGCATCGGCTGCTATGACGTGCCCGGAGACATCCGCGTGGACAGCGCCGGGCACGTGCTCGTCGCCGGCGGGACCAGCTCACCGCCGTACAGCGGCGACGTCATCATGCTCGTGCTCGATTCGGCGACCGGCCAGGAGCTGGACCGCGCGGTTGTCAGCGGCAGCGACCTTGAGCACGTGAGCGCGTCCTTCGCCAAGTTGGACGGCAACGAGAACATCTACCTCGCCGGCGAGTTCTACAACGTCAACAGCGGCGTGGTTGACATTCATGTGATGCGCTTTGCCGCGCTGGCCGGTCACGCCCCCGGAGCCGGCGACCTCGATGGCGACGGCGATGTCGACCAGGCCGACCTCGGCATCCTGCTGGCGGCGTTCGGCACCTGCGCGGGCGATCCGGGCTTCAACGCGTCCGCTGACATTGACGGCGACGGCTGCGTCGGACAGGCGGACCTCGGCGCCCTGCTCGCGCACTTCGGAGGATGAGGCGGTCGCCGGCGTGCCGCCGGCGCTGTGAATCGCACGTGTCTGATGCGGTTTCCGCGTGGCCGGGACCCGGCTTCGACGACCCTCACAGGGGGTTGGCAAAGCCGGGACCGGCCATTAACATTCGCGCGGTCGGCGGTCGGGTCGCCGGGAAGGTGACGGCGTCGCGGCGGGCCGGCGTGACGTAGTGCGAGCAGATCGGCGGCGGTTTGACTGCCCGGGCCGCCAGTGGCGTGTTTGGGGCGCGCCTGGCGCGCAAGGATGCCGCGTTAGCGGTCCACGAAGCGGAGGAGCAGCACGTGCCAGAACTGGCTGAGATCGAGACCAAGGTGAAGAAGATCGTGAGCGACCAGATGGGGGTCGCCGAAGACGAGATCACGCGCGAGACCTCGTTCGTGAATGACCTCAACGCCGACTCGCTCGACACGGTCGAACTGGTGATGGAGTTCGAAGAGGCATTCGAGCTGAACATACCGGACGAAGAGGCCGAGAAGATTCAGACCGTGGGGCAGGCGATCGACTACATCAAGCAGCACCTCGATGCCAGCGCCGGCTCCAAGTCTTGACTCTGCGGCGCTGCGCAGGACGGACTGACTCATGAACGATCGTCGCGTCGTCATCACCGGCCTGGGCGCCATCACGCCCCTGGGGGCCTCCGTCGCCGCTTTCTGGGACGGCCTGATCACCTCGAAGTCCGGCATCCGCCCGGTGACGCGTTTCGACGCCTCGGCCTTCGACGTGCGCTTCGGCGGCGACTGCATCGACTTCGACATCGCCAACTTCGCCGACCACCGCGCCAGCAAGCGCATGGACCGCTTCTCGCAGATGGCCTTCGCCTCCGCCAAGATGGCGATTGCCGACGCCCATCTCGAAATCGGCCGGTTCGATCCGCTGCGGGCCGGGGTGATCCTCGGGACCGGCATCGGCGGCATCGAAGAGCTCGAGCAGCAGCACATGCGCCTGCTCGATAAGGGCCCCGGCCGCGTCTCGGCCTTCACCATTCCCAAGCTGATGTCCAACGCCGCCTCCGGCCACATCTCCATCGAGTTCGACCTGCGCGGCCTGAGCACGGCCGTCGGGACGGCCTGCGCATCGGCGGGCCACGCGATGGGCGACGCCTATCACGCGATCCGTCGGGGCCAGGTCGATCTCATGGTCACGGGCGGTTCCGAGGCGGCGCTGACGCCGCTGGGGCTGTCGGCCTTTGCGGCGATGAAGGCGCTCAGCAGCCGGAACGACGATCCGGCGCGGGCCTCGCGCCCGTTCGACAAGTCGCGCGACGGCTTCGTGCTGAGCGAGGGGGCCGGCGTGCTGGTCTTCGAAGCGCTGGAGCACGCCCGGGCGCGCGGGGCGCGGATCTACTGCGAGCTGATCGGTTTCGGCGCCACCAGCGACGCGGGCGACATGGTTCAGCCCGATCCGGAGGGGCGCGGCGCGGCTCGTGCCATGAGCGCCGCCCTCGCCGACGCGCGGCTCGGCCCCGACGACATCGATTACATCAACGCCCACGGCACCAGCACGCCGCTGGGCGATGCGGCGGAGACCCGGGCCATCAAGGCCGTGTTCGGCGCCGCCGCCCGCCGGCTCGCCGTCAGCAGCACCAAGGGCGCGACCGGGCACCTGCTGGGCGCCAGCGGCGGCATCGAGGCGATCGCCTGCGTGAAGGCCATCGAGAACAACACGCTGCCGCCCACCATCAACCTCGAAGAGCCCGACCCCGAGTGCGATCTGGACTACGTCCCCAACACGGCCCGCGACGCGCGCCTGCGCGCCGTGATGAACAACTCGTTCGGCTTCGGCGGCCACAACGCCTGTCTGGTTTTCCGTCGGCTCTGACGCTCTGCGATGGAGCCGCGGCTTCGATAAGCACTCGTGGTTCATTCGCAGCCTGCATCGGCGGCGCCGGACCGCCGTGCGACCCGGCTGTTCGTGCGCCGGAAGGCACGAGCCGTAGACGGCGCGGTAAACTGGCGCCCCGGAGGCGCGAAGCGACCCGACCACGCCGCCGGAGGGAAGCCATGGCGAGCCCGGAAGCACAGTTGAGTTCCAGGTTGCGGGAGCTGCGCCGGCGGCATTTCGGCGCGCGCGGCAAGCCGCAATTCGCCGCCCGGCTGGGCATACCGGTCGAAGAGTACGAGCGCTACGAGCGCGGCGCGCTGCCCGGCGGCGAGTTGATGGTGCGCATCTGCGAGGTCACCGGCGAAGACCTGCAATGGCTGCTGACCGGGCGCGAAGCGCGGCAGTCGCTGGTGATCAGCGGCGCCCGCCGTCGGCACCGCGACTTCCTGGCGCGCCTGGCGAACCTGCTCGACGAACGTCCCGTGCTGGCCGGCCCCGTCGAGGCCTTCGTCGATCTGCTCAGCCGCACCCCCGCCGGGCGTCCGCCGGCCGGCCGGCCGCTGCCGCCGCCGAGCGCCGCGGAGCTGATCCCCATTCTCAGCGCCGGCGAGTTGCCGCTGGAGGCGCCGGGCGGAGGAGAGCGCTTCTGGCTGGCGCCGGGCCCGGATACCCTGATCGGCGAACCGCAGCCCGCCACGCTGAGCGAGCCGGTCGAGCACCGCGACGCCCCGGCCGCCACCACGCTGGTCGTGCGGCAAGCCGACGGCGCCGGTCGCGTGCGGCGGTATCTGCAAGCGCGGGAGCTGCTGCGCTCGTTTCCAACGGCGTTCGCCGTGGAGCTGGACGACGCCGCGATGTCGCCGCTGCTGATGCCGGGAGATGCGGTGGTGGTGGCGGGGGACGCGCCGCCGGAGCTTGGGCGACCGGCGTTGTGCCGGCTGGAGGAAGGGGCGATCTGCCGGGTGTGGCTGGGGGAGGGCGGGGCGCAGGTGCACCTGGGGCGCGTGTCGGACGGGGCGCACGAGTCGCTGCCGTCGTCGTCGGTCCGCTGGTCGTTGCGCGTGCTGCTGCGGCTGTCGGCGGCGTGATCGCCGTCGGGCGCGGGGCGTGCTGAGCGGAGCGAGCCAGCGGGGCGTGCTGGGCAAACGAATCGGTTGGTTGGCGCGGACTACTTGGCCTTGGGATCGGACTCGGTGAGGGCCTTGACCATCTCGTCGCGGTGGGGCGAGCCGCGCTCGATCCACTGTCGTTTTCGCTGCTCGGCCCACTCGGGCAGGGGCCGCTTTTGCATCCAGAGGGGCTGGGGCGTCTGCAAGCCGCGCTGGGCCAGCTCGGTGAACTCGACGATCATGCTGCGGCGGTCGTAGCCGGACATGTCGTGGACATCGCCCATGTGGATGCAGTCGGTGGGGCAGGGCTCGCAACAGAGCGCGCAGAACATGCACTTGGCGTAGTCGATGGCGAAGCGGTGCAGCGCGCCGCCGCGGGCGATGCCGTCGGTCTTGTCGATCTTTCGCGGGCCGCTCTTCTCGATGTAGATGCAGTCAACGGGGCAGGCCTTGGCGCACAGGTCGCAGCCGATGCACTTCTGAATCTCGAAGAAGTGGAAGCCGCGGAAGCGCGGTTGCAGCGCCGGTGCGACGTCGGGGTACTGCAATGTCACCTTCTGCGCGAAGTGGTAGCGCAGCGTGATGCGCAGTCCGACGAGGATGGTGTAGACGCTTTTGTAGACCTCGCGAAAATAGCCGCGCACGCGCTCTCCTCGCGCCGGGCCCGCGCCACGGCGGGGCCGTCCCGCACCGTCCTGGGCGACGCCTCGTTAGGGAGCGCCGCCGCCGCTCAGCAGCGCGCCGACCGCGTCGGCCAGCACCGAGCTGAGGTAGCCGCTCAGCAACCCCTGCCCGACCGTCAGCGCCAGCGCCCCGCAGCCCGTCACCGCCGTCAGCGCGCCCCCGCACCCGATCAGCGCCACCAACTTCAGCATCCGCCTGGTCATCGCGTAACCTCCCTGTTCGCGAGCTCTCACCGCCAGGCGGGCGCCTGATCTTGTAAGGTAGAGCTCCCGTTGCGCCCTCACTATAACGGTTGGGGCCATGTCCGGAAACCCAGCCCCCAGACGCCGCCCACCGGCCTTTTCTCGAAGCGCGCCGGCCGCTTTTGCGAAGCACCAAGAGTTCCCTTACGTTGTCGAGTTCAATGAGCGAGCACCGCCCCAGCCGATCCCGCGACCCGGTCGACGAGAATGGCGAGCTGGCGGCCGGCGTCGCCGCCGGCCAACGCATGGCCTTCGAACGCCTGCACGCGCGGCTCGACGCCGGCCTGAGGCGGATGTTCGTCAGGCGCAGCGGCGGGCGGGGCGACCTGGCGGACGAGCTGGTGCAGCAGACCTGGGGCCGGTTGTGGCAGGCGGTGGCGGAGAAGCGGTACGACCCGGCGCGGTCGGCGGTGTCGACGTACGTATACGCGATCGCGAACAACGTCTGGCTACAGCACTACCGCGCGGCGAGGCGGTCGGCGGCGGCCGAGTTATCGGACGATATACACTGGGAAGACCGCGGCGAGGATGCCCTGGCGCACGCCGAGCTGCTCGATGCGCTTCGCGACTGTCTTTACGGGCCGGGGCCGAGCGCGATTAGCCCGGATGAGCGGTTTATCGTCCTGGAGCTGGCCCGCGGAGGAACGGAACGCGAGCTGGCGTCGACACTTAGGATTGCGGCCAGCACCGTGCACGCCAGAAAGTTATCGGGCCATGAGAAGCTGCGGAACTGCCTGCACCGCAAGGGGTTCTCGCAGGAGATCGTCGAGCAGATCCGCCTGCTGCTTGAATAATGGGGTAGTCATGAGCATGCGCATCCACCCCGATCGACTCGAAGTCCTTCTCCGCCAGGTCGCGGAACTCGACGACCTCATCGCCAAGGCCCGGAGCGCAGGTTCGCTCACCGCCACCCATCCCGACGCGCCGCTGTCGCGCGCCGCGCGCCTCATCCGCGTGCGGCCCTGGGTCGCCGTGCTTGCGACGGCGGCGGCGATCGTGCTGTCGCTGATGCCGCACTGGACCGCTCCGACGCGCGAGCCATCGCGGGCGGGGACGGGCGTGCTGCGCGTCGCGGACGATCTGGCGAACGGCCGCGGCGAGTACGAGACGTGCGCGCTGCTGCTGTTCCAGGCCTGGAGCAACGACTGCGTGTGCACACGATGGCACGCGCGCGAGTTCTCACCCGACGCGCTCGCGGGACAGGTGTTTCCGGGCGGGGGCATGGCACCGGCGATCGACGTGGCGGACTCGCTGCGTGCGGCACGGCTGGCGCCGCTGCTCAACGAGCCCATCCTCGTCGCGCTCATTCGCCGTCCGGTCGGCGCCCCGCGCGATGACGCGGCCCGCGAGATGCTCCTGAACTGCCTGAACGAGACCGCGCCCTGCGAGGGCGCCGGCGCCTCGTCGCACGTCTACGCCGCCGTCGTCCGCCAATGCCTTCCGGCGGCGGTGTCGGTGGTTCCAGATCCGCTGATGGGCGAGTAGCGGCCGGACGCGGCTCGGGTCCGCGGCGCGGTGCTCGCGTCTATTTCACGTCGAGCGACAGCAGGTACTGCTCCAGCGCGCCGCGCCGCGCCTCCTCGGCCTTGCGCAGCTCGTCCTTTCGCGCCGTGAGCTGCTCGATCTGCGTCTCCAGGTCGTCGAACTTCTTGAGCTGCCGCTTGTAGACGTCGGTGTTCTTCTCCAGCGTTTGCAGGTTCTGCCGCACGCGCGTCTGCTCCTGCACGGCCTGGGCGAGCTGCTGCTCGCCGTCGGCGCGCTGGCGCGAGGCGGTGTCCAGCTCGGCCCGCAGCGTGATGACGCGCTCCAGCGCCTCCTTGACCGCGGGCGAGATCGCGCGGCTGCGGATGTAGAAGCGAATCTGATCGGCGCCCAGGTTGCCCAGGGCGACGGCTTCCTCGATCGTCCGCTCCAGGCGCACCGGCTGCTCGACGGTCTGGCTCGCGGGCGCGCTGACCTTGAAGCGCGACAGGTTCGCGGTGCGCTCGTGCGGCTTGGCCGGCTCGATCAGCTTCCAGTCGTCGCCGTACGACTGCTCGATCAGCACGTTCTTGGGCTTCTCGGCCTTGTTCTTCACGACGTAGCGGCGCTCATCGACCTGCTTGTGCGTCAGCCACAGCGTGCCCTTGGCGATGCGCAGGCTGAGCAGGTCCTGCGGATGCGGCGTGCCGCGCACCGTCACCTCGCACGCCAGGTCGAGGGCGTAGCCGATCAGCCGCTTCTCGCCGGGCTGGAGGTCGGGCAGGCGCGCGTCGCCGGCGTAGACGTTGCCGTCGAAGACGGTGACCGGCCCCTGCATCAGGTTCAGCCCGGTCGTGTTCGTGATCTGGAGGCCGTTCAGCGGATACTTCGCGTGCGTGGCCGGGTTGTAGATGCTCACCTTCTCGCCTTCGATCGCGTCGTTGACGATCGGCAGCATCGCCGCCTGCCGCCGGGCGATCGACACCGGCATCTTGATCGCGTACTCGAACAGCTCGCCGGCCTCGGTGGCGGCGGCGACCGACTCGACGCCGCTGTCGGCGAGCGTCATCGGTTCCTCCGCGGCGGCCCAGTTCTGGGCGTCGCCGGTAATTAAGGCCGCCGGGGCGGGAGCCATGGGCACCTTTTCAGCCAGGCGTTCCATCGCGCGTCCACCACGAACACTCCGCCCTTCCCCGCCCGCGCCCGCCTTGTCCTCGCGAAGCGCGCCCTCGTACGCCGGCGGGCGCAAGGAAGCGTAGAGCTCCAGCTCGACCCTGGGCCGCGGGATGTAGATCGGCGTGTAGAGGTCCATCACGAACGAGATCGGCCGGCCGGAGACGAGCGAGAGGCGGATGTTGTCCCAATCCTCCTCGGTGGCGTTCTCGACGGTCGCCCAGCCCTGGAGGAAGGGCTTCTCCTTCTCGTCGAGCGCCAGGCGATACGTCGTCTTCCAGATCGGCGCTTCCAGCAAGTACGCGACGCGCACCTTGCGCTGGCCCTGCCCGTGGAAGTTCAGCCGCACGGACTTCTTGTCGGCGTCGTGGCTGGCGGCCAGCGCGGCGAGGGCCTTCTTCAGCTCGCCGGCCACTTTCGCGTTGGTAAGCTGGATGCCGCCGAGCTCGTTGACGCGAAGCTGCTGAACGCCGCTGTCCGTCAGGAGGTTCAGCACATCCACTTCGACCGACGTGTCCTTCACGGGCACGCGCTGCCGCTCGACGCCGAGGATGACGCCCTCGGCGCTGGTCGAGCCGCTGATGCGCACGGGCTCGCCGCGAAGCTGATCGAGAAGCTGGCCGAGCGTCGGCTTGCCGGTCAGGTCGACGCCGAAGCTGCGTAGCGTCTTTTCGAGCGGGTCCTGCGAGGCGTATCCGACGACGCCCACGCTGCCGCCCGGGTCGAAGACAACCAGCGACTTGATGATGTCGTTGATCTGCTCAGTGCGGAAATCGAGCTGCGCCGTCGCCGAGCCCTCCACCGTCGCGTCGCACTCGAAATAGGCGACGCCGCTCGAAAAGACTGCCACCCGGCTGACCTTCAGCTCGGCCGGTCCGGCCGCCAGCGCCGCGCCTCGGTCCGTGACGCCGCCCGGCAACGCCGCCAGCAGCGGGACCGCGACCAGGCTCGCCGCACGCCGCGCTCGATTCATGTTCGCACTCCTTTGTCCGCGAGAGGACCGCGCTCATGTTACCGCACGCGGACCCACCCGGCCCGGGACAACCGGTTAGACGTCTGGACCGGCGGCGTGTTCCGCGAAAAGACATCGAACGGGCGCGGTTTCGCCTGGCGGCATGGCAGGGGATGAACGCCGCGTGCCACACTGGCCGACGTCAGCGCCGGCGGCGCTTCCTGCCCGCGGTGGCGCTGACGCCGGAAGCTCCGCTGTCGTTCTCGAACAGGACGTCGCCTTCAGGCGGGGCTTCGTTCTCCGGCACGATTACGGTGGACTCATCGCCGCTCAGCTCGTCGCCGGCGCCCGCCGGGCTGGCCTTGGCGTCGATCGGTCGTCCGTCCTCGTCGAGCCGGACGTCGGCTTCGGCGGTGCGGCGGCGGGCGATGGCCTGTAGGCCGACGGCGAGCTTGGAGGCATTGGCGCCGGAGATGGCGGCGAGGGCCGCGGCCACGTCCTGGATGTAGCGTTCGAAGATGCTGCGCCGCTCGCCTTCGAGGCGCTGGCGCTTCCGCCGGCGGATGTACGTCGCGAGCTTGCGGCCGCATTCCTGGAGCGCGAGCTTCATCTCCTTGCGGATTTCCTCGTAGTCGGCGATGGCCTCCTTGCTCTCGCTCGTGAACGGCACCCAGACGCTGGCCATGTGGATCATGACTACCAGCGGCGCGACCGGCAGGCCGCCGCCGGGCTGCGAGAGCGCGTAGTTGCGCCAGTCAACGTCGGTGACGGACTTGAACGCGGCGCAGGCCGACTGCTGATAGAGCAGCGGCACGCGGTTGGCGAAGCGGATGATGCGGGCCGGCTCGTCGGCGGGCAGGCTGCCGCCGTAGGCCATGCCGACCTCGATCAGGAACGGGTTTCCGCGGTAGACGGCGGGCTCGCGCGTGGTGGCGGTGTAGAACTCGGCCTTGACCTCCTTGAGAAGACCCGCGAGCAGTGCCCGCACGCCGATGGGCGCCAGGCAGTCGGTCGGCGGGGCCATGATCCTGACCGACTGCATGGCGGAGTAGAGTTTCTCGATGTCCTGGGGCGAAAGGGTGGCGGGGCGGGCCCTGGGGCTGAGACCGGCCTTCTTGCAGATCTCGTCGGCGACGCGGGCGCTGACGCGCGAGAAGCTGCTTTGCAGAAAGCCGCTGAGCGTCCGCGCGGCTGAGCCGTCCGCGCCTCCCTTTGTGCCTTCTTCCCTGCGTCCCTTCGTGCCGGCCTCTCTCACCATCTTCATCAGCACGCCCAGCTCGATGCCGTGCGGGTGCGGCTGGATCTCGCGCGTCTCGGCGGGCAGGTCTTCGCTGGCGCGCGGGAACTCGCGCACGACGGGCGAGACGCCGTCGCCGCCGGCGCCGGTCTGCGGGGCGCGATAGGTGATGCGCGCGTGCGGGTTGGCGATGGCGGTCTGCTCGATGTACTCGTCGACGGACTGGCGGCCCTTGGCGTAGGTGGCGACGAGCTCGATGGTGGCGGCGGTGCCGCGCTCCCAGGGCACGTCCTGCTCTTCGTCGTGGACGATGTCGGGCCGGTTCTTGGTGGTGTCGATGGCGATCTGGAAATGGTGCGCCGGCTTTCTCGGGCTGGTGCGCGACGTGACGTGGATCGGCTTGCCCGTGGTCATCAGCCCGTACATGCCGGCGGCGGAGATGCCGATGCCCTGCTGGCCGCGCGACATCTTCAGCCGGTGGAACTTCGAGCCGTAGAGCAGCTTGCCGAAGATGTTGGGGATCTGCTGCTTGACGATGCCGGGGCCGTTGTCGCGGACGGTGACGCGGAAGCGGTCTTCGGCGAGCTGGTCGATCAGCACTTCGAGGTCGGGCAGGATGCCGGCTTCCTCGCAGGCGTCGAGCGCGTTGTCGACCGCCTCCTTGACCGTCGTCAGCAGCGCCTTGCGCTTGTTGTCGAAGCCCAGCAGGTGGCGGTTCTTCGCGAAGAACTCCGAGACCGAGATGTCGCGCTGCTTGCTCGCCAGCGCCTCGGCGGTGACGCGGACGCGCGGCGCGCGGCCGCCGCGCGGCGGCCCGTTGCCGGCCGGCGGCTCGTTGCCGGCCGGGTCCACGTTGCCGGCTGGCGGGGTTGGGCTCGATCCGTTGCCGCCGACGCGGGCGGCGGCGCGGGCGGCGGCGCCGGTCGTGGGTTCCGCCGGGGCAACTGCAACGGCGCGTGCCTGCTGGGGATCAGCAATGGCAGGGCGGCCCGGTGTTGCGGGGCCGAGTTGTTCGAAGAGCGTCAGCGTGTCACGCGTTCCTTCGCGCCTTGAGCGTGCGGCGGACATCCGTGCCTCCCGAAGATGAAGCAACCGCGCTCATATTAGTCGACCTCGAGGACATGTGCATTGCGGCCGGAGGCGCGCGCCCGTTGCCAGGGGCTTCGAGCCCTTGGGGAGGAGTGCCGCAAGCCTCATTGCAGCAACCGCTCCCTTACGGTCGCGGCTCGGATCAGGTTCTGGATGGCCTCACGTGTCCGGCTTGAGGCCGGGCTGAGGACAGCCCGGCTCAGACGAGGCGCTTGAGGCCGGGCTGAGGCTGGCGCCTCCGGGCCAGCAGGCTCGCGATTCGGCGGCGCTCCCTCTCGCTGCGCGACATGCCAGCCAGTAGACTGACCGACCCGCCGGAACCGGGTTTTCAGTGGAGAACGTTGCTCATGACGAGTTGTTTCCGCCCTGGGACGAATAACAGGCCCGCGATGAATAACAGGCCCGCGCGTACAGCATCTGGAAAGGCGACCGTGGCGCCGGCGGGCATGCCCGGGCGAATAGCCTTGGGCATGGCGCCGCGGGGGATGGCGCCATGGGGCATGGCGCCGCGGGGGATGGCGCGTTCGGTTGGCGTCCTGCCGCCGTGCCGCGTCGTGCTGACCGTTCTGGCCATCACTCTGGGCGCGGTGTTGGCCCGCGCCGACGTGCAGCCGCACGCCGGCATGCTGCGCTACCCGGACATCAGCGCCGCGCACATCGTCTTTTCGTACGCGAACGACCTGTGGCTCGTATCGCGCGACGGCGGCGAGGCGCGGCCGCTCGCCAGCCCGCCCGGCGAGGAGGAGTTTCCCAAGTTCAGCCCCGACGGCGGCTCGATCGCCTTTGTCGGAAACTACGACGGCAACCGCGACCTGTACACGATCCCAATCTCGGGCGGCGTGCCTTTCCGCGTGACGCACCACCCCGCGGGCGAGACGCTCACCGACTGGACGCACGACGACCGGCTGCTGTTCTACGCCGGCGGGTACGAGTTCTACCCGGCGCGCGTGACGGAGCTGGTGAGCGTCAGCATCGGGGGTGGGCTGCCCGAGAAGCTCCCTTTGCCCTACGGCGCGAACGCCACGCTCAGCCCCGACGGCGTCTGGCTCGCCTACACGCCGCACACCATCGACCAGCGCACCTGGAAGCGCTATCGCGGCGGCATGCAGACGGATATCTGGCTGTTCAACCTGAAGGATCGGACGTCGCGGCAGATCACGGACTGGGAGGGCATCGACACGCTGCCGATGTGGCACGACGGCAAGGTGTACTACCTGACCGACAACGGCCCCGAGCACCGGTTGAACATCTGGGTGTTCGACCCGGCGACGGGGCGGCGGACGCAGGTGACGCACTTCAAGGACTTCGACGTGAAGTGGCCGTCGATCGGCCCCGGCCCGGAGGGCAAAGGCGAGATCGTCTTCCAGTACGCCGCGACGCTCCGGGTGCTCGACCTGGGCAGCGGGCGCGTGCGCGAAGTGAAAGTGACGATCCCCGGCGACCGGCCGCGGCTGCGGCCGCAGCGCAAGGAGGTGCATGACGAGCTGCGCGGCGCCGACGTCTCGCCCAGCGGCAAGCGCGTCGTGGTCGAGGCCCACGGCGACATCTGGAGCCTGCCGGCGGAGAAGGGCGTACCGCGGAACCTGACGGGCAGCGACGGCGTTTTCGATCGCGACCCGGCCTGGAGTCCGGACGGGCGCTGGGTGGCGTATCTCTCGGACGCGACGGGGGAGTACCAGCTTTACATCACGCAATCCGACGGGCGGGGCGAGACGCGCAAGCTTACGGACTTCGAGGACGGTTTCCGCTACTCGCGTTCGTGGTCGCCGGACTCGAAGCACGTGACGTTCGCCGACAAGGCGGGGCGGATGTACGTGTACACGCTGGAGTCGGGCGAGCTGAAGCACTTCGACACGGAGCCGTGGTCGGGGGCGCCCGGCCTGGCGTGGTCCCACGACTCGCGCTGGATCGCCTACTCGAAGGGCGGCGAGAACCGGCTGAGCGCAATCTGGGTGTACAACGTCAAGGAGGGGACGACGCACCAGCTCACGTCGGGCATGTTCAGCGACTCGTCGCCGACGTTCGATCGCAAGGGCGACTGGATCTACTACGCCAGCAACCGCGAGTTCAGCAACCCGCGCTACGAGGACATCGGCACGACCTGGATCTACACCGAGACCGGGCGCCTGCTGGCCATGCCGCTGCGCAAGGACGTGAAATCGCCGCTGCTGCCCAAGGCCGACGAGGAGGAGTGGGACAAGGAGGACGGCAAGAAGAAGGATGACGACAAGGACAACGGCGGCAGTAAGGACGGCAAGGACAAGAACGGCGACGCCGAGAGGAAGGACGAGGACAACGGCGACGGCGCCAAGCCCGAGGCCCGGGCTGACGATCCGGTCTCGGGCACCTGGGCCGGCCACGCCACGGGCCCGGATCCGCTGCCGCCGGACGGCCTCGACTTCACGCTGGTGCTTCAGCTCGCGGGCGACAGCAGCGTCTCGGGCAGCATCGAGTCCGTGATGTTCTCGGTGTCGTTCACGGGCGGCACGTTTGACGCGGCCAGCGGGGCGCTGAACTTCGCCATCCAGGTGCCCGACGGACCAAGCGTGGCCTTCGAGCTCACCGTCAAGGGCGAATCGCTCTCCGGCACCGCCACCGCCGAGGACAGCGTCTACAACATCGCCGCGACACGCACCAGCAAGGGCGACGGCGCGGACAAGGGCGACGAGAACGGCAAGGAAAAGCCCAAGGACAAGGACAAAGGCAAGGACAAGCCGCGCGAGAAGGTCGAGATCGAGTTCGACGGCATCGAGGCTCGCGCGATGCTGCTGCCAATCTCCCGCGGCGCGTTCTACGGCCTCTCCGTCAACGACGCCGGACACCTGATCTACGTCCGCGCCGGCGGGCGCGGCAGCGGCGAATCGACCAGTATCCGCATCGTGGACCTGACCGCCGACACCGTCGAGGAGAAGACCGTGCTGAGCGGCGTCGGCAGCTATGCCCTGACGCCGGACGGCAAGAAGCTGCTGGCGCGCCGGGGCAACGAGCTGGCGGTGGTGTCGGCGAAGGCAGACCAGAAGTTCGATAAGAAAGTGCCGCTGGACGGGATGGCGCAGGTGATCGACCCGCGGGCCGAATGGCGGCAGATTCTCCGCGACGTTTGGCGCATCCAGCGTGACTTCTTCTACGACCCGCACATGCACGGCGTCGACTGGCCGGCGATCCACGATCAGTACGCGGCGATGATTCCGGACTGCGCCTCGCGTGACGACGTCAGCTACGTGATTCGCGAGATGATCTCGGAGCTCAACGTGGGCCATGCCTACTATCGCGCCGGCAGCTTCGAGCGCGCCCCGAGCGTCTCGGTCGGGCTGCTCGGCTGCGACTTCGAGCTCGGCGACGGCGCCTATCGCATCCGCCGGATCATCCGTGGCGGGCCGTGGGACGCGGACGCGCGCGGGCCGCTCAGCCAGCCGGGCGTCGACGCGAAGGAAGGCGACTACGTGTTGGCGGTGAACGGAGTGCCGGTGGACGTGACCAAGGATCCCTGGGCGGCGTTCATCGGTCTGGCGGGCAAGACGATCGAGCTGACGCTCAGCGACAAGCCGGTCATCGACGACACGGCGCGCCGCGTGGTCATCCGAACGCTCGGCGGCGACGGCGACCTGCGTTTCCGCGCCTGGATCGAGCACAACCGCCGGTACGTCGAAAAGGCCTCGGGCGGCAAGGTGGGGTACATCTACGTGCCGAACACGGGCGTCGACGGGCAGAACGAGCTGGTGCGCCAGTTCTTCGGGCAGGTGGACAAGCCGGCGCTGATCATCGACGAGCGCTGGAACGGCGGAGGGCAGATTCCGACGCGTTTCATCGAGCTGCTGAACCGCCCGGTGGCGAACTACTGGGCGCGGCGTGACGGAAACGACTGGACCTGGCCGCCCGATTCGCACCAGGGGCCCAAGTGCATGCTGATCAACGGGCTGGCCGGGTCCGGCGGCGATTACTTCCCGTTCTGGTTCCGCGCCAGCGGCCTGGGCAAGCTCATCGGCACGCGCACCTGGGGCGGCCTGGTCGGCATCAGCGGCAACCCGCAGCTCATCGACGGCACGGCCACCAACGTGCCGACCTTCGCCTTCTACGAGACCGACGGCACCTGGGGCATCGAGGGGCACGGCGTAGACCCCGATATCCAGGTCATCGACGATCCGGCGAAGATGGTCGATGGCGCCGATCCGCAGCTCGATGCGGCGATCAAGCTGATGCTCGACGAGATCCGCACCAAGGGCTACAAGAAGCCAGACCGGCCGGCATATCCCGATCGCCGCGGCATGGGCATCCGCGAGGAAGACAAGTAGCGGCGGCGGCGCCGCGTCGAAAGGCGCGGCATGTGACGAGTGCGCGGCGCTGGCGGGCACGGTGCACGGGTTGAGCAAGACGTTGCCGAACATCCTGATCGTGGTGATCGACTGCGCCCGGTCCGACGCCTGGCTCGGTCCGGGGCGTCGCGTTCAGACACCGAGCGTCGATCGCCTCGCCGCCGAGGGGTTTTCCCTGCCGGTGACGATCACCGAGAAGGCCTGCACCACGCCCGCCTTCACGACGCTGTTGAGCGGGCAGTACAGTCCGCGGCACGGCGTGCACCAGGTGTGGGGCTATCGCGTCCGCGAGACGACGCCGCTGCTGACGCACGACCTGGCCGCGGCCGGCTACAACACCTACGCCGAGACGAGCGGGCCGCTGCTGGCGGAGACGGGCCTCGACCGGGCCTTCGCGCGCTTCGAGTACCGGGCGCCGTGCGACTACCTGCACACGGCCTGGGGCGAACGCTTCGTGCAGCGGCTGAAATCGGGACACTACCGCGCCCCCTGGCTCATCATGCTGCACACCTGGGAGCTGCACGGCCCGCGGCAGGTGCTGCCGGCGTTCGACGCGCCGGCGTTCGGCCGCGACCCCTACGAACGGGCCGTCAGCAGCCTCGACGCGCAGCTCCGCCGCGTCTTCGACGCCGCCGGCGACGACGCGCTGATCGTCCTGACCGGCGACCACGGCGAGAAAACGGCGCGCGAGGTCTACCGCGAGGACTCGGCGGTCGCGTATGCCCGGCGGCGGCTGGGGCTCGACCGGGTCGAGGGGATGCCGCCGCACCATCTGGCGCAGTGGGCCGGGCCGAGCGTCCTGCACCAGTTCTGCGAGGAGTTCAACGCCGAGCTGCGCGACACGCGCGTCGACCAGATCGGCCAGCGCGGCGAGAGCTGGTGGACGCGCGCCTGCGACCGGCTGCGGCTGCTGTACGTCACGCCGTGGGTGTACCTGCACGATCTGCTGGCGCTCGGCAAGCCGCTGCGCCTGACGGAAATGCTGCGGCGGCGCGGCCTGCTCGATCGCGGGCGCTCGCGGGCGGCGCTGGAGCGCATGCGCCGGGCCGTCGGCCACGACGTCCGCCGCGACATGCACCGCCGCATGTGGCTGAACTCGTACAAGAACAACATGATCGAGGGGCACATGGTGGGCGTGTACGACTTTCTCGTGCGCGTGCCGCTGGTGCTGCGCTGGCGCGGTCGACTGCCCGCCGGCCGCGTCAGCGAGCGCATGGTGCGCCAGCCCGACATCCTGCCGACGGTGATCGACCTGGTGCTGGGGCGCGAACCGTCGCAGTCGGGCGATCTCGACGGCCGCTCGGTGCGCGGCCTGCTCGACGGGGGCGCCCTGGCCGAGGCGCCCGCGTTCGTTTCCGTGACGGGCATCCCCGCCGAACTCGAGGTTCACGGCGTGCGCACGGAGACGCACAAGTACACGTACGGCCCGTACAATCCGGAGCTGCCCGAGGAACTGTACGACCTGCGGCACGATCCGGGTGAAACGCTGAACGTCGCCGGACGCGAGCCGGAGCTGTGCCTGCACCTGCGGGAGACGGCGCAGCGCCTGGCGTCCACGGCCGGCCAGGCCGAGGCGGCGGAGCCGGCGCTGGCCGCCGCCGACCGGGCGCACGTGGAGCGCCACCTTCGGGAGCTTGGCTACATTGAGTAGTCGTGTACCTGCGTCTGCTTCGGGCGGTGCGTGGCGCAGGCTCGCGGCCGGTTTGGGTCGCACGCCCGTTGCCGCCGGGCTGCTGGCGCTGCTGGTGCTGGTCGCGCACGGCGGCAGCCTGGATGACGGGCTTTTCTTCGACGACCACTGGCATCGCGCGACGATCCGCGAGAGCGGCTGGAGTTTCGCGGATCTGGTCGAGGCGGCGACGTTCGACCTGCCCGGGCAACTCGTGCATCTCTGGTGGCAGGAGCAGCCGCTGCGCTGGCGCTACGCCCGTCCGCTGGCGATGCTGGCGATGAAGGTCGAATACCTGCTGGCGGGCGGCGAGCCCGTGGTCATCCACGCCTTCGCGCTGGGTTGGCACTGGCTGGCCGCGCTGGGCGTGCTGGCGCTGGCGCGCTGGGCGCTGCGCAGCCCCGGTTGGGGGCTGCTGGCCGCCGCGCTGTTCGTCATCCATCCGCATTCCGTGTTCACCGTCAGTTGGATCGCCGCGCGAAACGCCCTGATCTGCACGCCGCTGTTTGTCCTGGCCGTCTGGCTCTACATCCGCGCCTCGCGGCCCGGGCGGCGCGGGGCAGACCACGGCTCACTCGGCGCCGGGCCGTCGGCTTCAGACGCTGGCGGCATTCGCCCGGCGCCGCTGGCGGCATCGCTCGCGCTGGCGGTGCTGGCTCTGTTCTCGCGCGAGACGGCGATCATCTTCCCGCTCGTCGTCTTCCTGGCCGACCTGCTGGGCGGTGGCGTCTCGCACGTCCGGCGGCGCCTGCCCGTGCACGGGCTGATCGCCGGCCTGACCGTTGTGTATCTCTACTGGCGGCTGGTGATCTTCCCGAACACGGCGGTCCCGGACATCTACTTCACGACGCCGAGCGGGCTGGCGTACGTGCCGTGGGCGGCGAGCAAGCTGCTGCACATGGTCTTCTCGCTGATCCTGTACACGCCGATGTTTCTCGGGCTGGCGACGTACGGCGACTTCAGCCCGGAAGAGGCCACGGCGCACGTGGTGATGCTGGTCTTGCTGGCGCTCGTGGGCGTCTGGTACGCCCGCGCGTCGCGCGAGGTGCGGTTGCGGTGGTTGTGGCCGACGTGGGTCGTCGTTGCATTCGTGCCCGTTATTCCCGTCTTTACGATGCCGCACTTCGCGCATCTGCCCGCGGCGCCGCTGGCGGTGATGACGGCGGCGTGCCTGCGGCTGGCGCGGGGCTGGGCGCGCGTGCTCGTGCTGGCGCTGGTCGTGCTCGGCACGGCCTATTCCTTCGTGACGTATCGCTACGTATGGCGCGGCGTCGTTCGCAGCGAGCAGCTCATCTACGCCGACATGCATTTCAACACCAGCCGCCCGCCGCCGGGAGCGAAGCTGTTCCTGATCAACATGCCGGTGGCGGGCATCTACGCCGCGGTGGCGATGCGCGAGGCGTGGGAGCGGCCGGACCTGGAGGCCTACGTGCTGACCTTCTCGCCGCACCCCCTGGCGATGCTGGAGCGCGGCACGGTGGAGGCGCTGAATGACCACGAGCTGCTGGTGAGCGCCCCTCCGCCGGGCTACTTCACGGGCATGTCGGGGCGGATGCTGATCGAGGGGCTTCGTCCCGGGCGGCCGCTGCGCCAGGGCGAGGTGATCGCCGGCGAAGCGTTCGACACGACGATCGTCGAGGCCGACGCGCGGGGCGCGACGAAGCTGCGGTTCACGTTCCGCAGGCCGCTGAGCAGTCCGGAATACCGCTTCTACGTGTCGTCGTGGGTGCGGCCGGCGTGGTGGCGGCAGTTCGACCGGCGGCCCGAGCCGCTCTCGCCCGAGGCGGCCGAGTTGTTCGCCCGGGCGCGCGACGCGGACGAGGCGGTGCGCCGCGAGGCGCGGCGCGACCTGCGCAACTGGGCGATGGTGCTGCTTGCGCAGGACGCCAGCCCGTTGCTGCGCGACGCGGGGCTGCTGGACGAAGACCTGACGGACGAGGACGTGCGGCGGCTGGAGGAATGGTGCATCAGCGAGGGCGGCGTGGCGCTGCTGAAGGAGCGGGCCGCGTGGCGCGCCGTCAGCAAGCGATGGAAACGCGAACGCAACATCTACTTCGGCCTGCAACGCATCGCCGCGCGCTACATCCGCTCCGACCTGATGCTGACGGGCGATTGAAGTGGGGCGATTGAAGACGGGGCGATTGAAGACGGGGCGATTGAGGGCGGGGCGATTGAGGGCGGGGCGATTGAAGACGGGTGAATTGAAGATCGGCGCGCACACACGAGCCGCGAGCGCAAGCGAGTGGCGTCGCGATATCGCGGCAAATCGCTTCGCACCCATCGCCTGTTGAAACGCCCGCTCCTGCGCGCGGCCATGATTACACCACTCGCTTGCGCTCGCGGCTCGTGGCGCTTGCGTCGCGTGGCTCGGGGCGATTGAGGGCGGGGCGATTGAAGACGGGTGAATTGAAGATCGGCGCGCACACACGAGCCGCGAGCGCAAGCGAGTGGCGTCGCGATATCGCGGCAAATCGCTTCGCACCCATCGCCTGTTGAAACGCCCGCTCCTGCGCGCGGCCATGATTACACCACTCGCTTGCGCTCGCGGCTCGTGGCGCTTGCGTCGCGTGGCTCGGGGCGATTGAGGGCGGGGCGATTGAAGACGGGTGAATTGAAGATCGGCGCGCACACACGAGCCGCGAGCGCAAGCGAGTGGCGTCGCGATATCGCGGCAAATCGCTTCGCACCCATCGCCTGTTGAAACGCCCGCTCCTGCGCGCGGCCATGATTACACCACTCGCTTGCGCTCGCGGCTCGTGGCGCTTGCGTCGCGTGGCTCGTGGCTCAGAGTGTCTTCGGTATCGCCGCGGTGAGGACCTCGGGGCCTTCCGCCGTCACCAGCACGTTGTCTTCGATGCGGATGCCGCCGAAGTCCCGCAGGCGGTCCGCCAGCTCCCAGTTCACCGTGTCGCGATGCTTCGCGCGGTTGTCGGGGTTGTCGAGCAGCGCCGCGATGAAGTAGATGCCCGGCTCGACCGTCACGACGTAGCCCGGCTCCAGTGGCAGGTCCATGCGCAGGTTCGCCAGCCCCGGCCGCGTGCTGCGCGTCCGCCCCGGCAGGAAGCCGCTGGCGTCGCGCACGCCCAGTCCGACCATGTGGCCGAGCCCGTGCGGAAAGAACAGCGCGTGCGCATCCTGCTCGACCAGGCTGTCGGCCCCGCCCCGCAGCAGGCCGAAATCCACCAGCCCCTGCGCGATCTCCCCCGCCGCCGCCAGGTGAACGTCGCGCCATTCCGCGCCCGCCACGCAGCGGCGGATGCCATTCTGCTCCACGCTCAGCACCAGCTCATACAGCGCCCTCTGCTCGGCGCTCGGCGGTCCGGCCACGAACGTCCGCGTCACGTCCGCCGCGTAGCGCTGCACTTCGGCGCCCGCGTCGATCAGCACCAGGTCGCCCGCGCGGACAGCCCGCGCCCCGGGCGAGAAGTGCAGCACGGCGGCGTTCGTGCCGACGCCAACGATCGTCCCATACGCCGTGCCCTCGCCGCCGCGCCGCGCGAATTCGGCCTCCATCTCGATCTGGATGGCGCGCTCCGTCGCGCCTGGGCGGATCATGTCGGCGGCGACACGGAAGCCGGCGGCGGTGGCGGCGATGGCGCGGCGCATGCGGTCGAGCTCGTGCTGGTCTTTTGGGCGCCGCGCGTGCGAGAGCGCGTCTCTCAGCGGCGCCGCGCGCTCGGCATCAAACGGCGCGCCCGCCGGCGGACAGCCGAGCATGACCCAGCGCCGGCCGCGGCGGGCGGCGAGCCAGGCGGGCAGGTTTTCGAGCGGCTCGCCAGGCGCCTGCGTGCGTCCTTCCCACACGCGTTCGCCGTCGGTGACGCGCGGGACGAAGTCAGTCCAGCCCTCGGCGGGGTCGTAGGTCAGCACGGCGCCGGCACACTCGGACTCGGTGAGCCAGTAGTACTCCGCGTGGGTGTGAAACGGGAACTGCTGGTCGGCGCCGCCGGGGATGCCGATGGGCTCGCCCGCGCCGACGAGGACGAGATCGTCGCCGAGGCCGGCGTCGCGCCAGGCGCTGGCGGCGCGGCGGCGCCGCAGCGTCAGGTGGTTGCTGGTCAGGTGGTCGCTCATGTCGCTACTGTAGGGCGGCGCGACGTTGTCTCGCAACGATCGGCCAGGAGCCGCGGAGAACACGGCAGAAACGCGCTCGCAGTCTCGTCGCCGTGAGTCCCGGCGCCGGCGACGCATCAAGCGCCACGTCAGGGCCAGGCAGTCCTCGGCCCGGCCCCGGGTCGGATACATGAGGCTATTCCAGGACCAGATTCGAGCCGCGCATGTAAGTAATCGGTCCAGCGGAGAAACGAAGCCCCTTTTGCGGCAACCGCTCCCTTACGGTCGCGGCTCGGATCGGTTCCCCGGACACCTTCTAATCAACGGCCGTTCATGCGCGTAGCTCGTTCAGCACGCCGCCCAGCCGCACGCGTGACACTTCCGGCAGCCTTCCTGGAGCGCCAGCGTTCCGCCGCACTCGGGGCAGGCGAGCTTGTAGCCGGCGGCCACGTCGTGCGTGTGCTTCGCGGCCCGCGCGCGGAGGCGGGAAGGTACGGACGTTGGAAGAACATCGCCCGCCGGGGTGTCCGGTGCGAGGACGGCGACGGCGGTCTCCACTTCGGGATCCGCGGCCGCGAGCACACTCACGGCCGCATCCCCGGCGTCCGCGTCGGCGGCCGCATTCGCTTCAATCACCGCGTCCCGGCCCAGCGTGATTTCGAGGTCAGCCGCGGCTGTCGCCTCTGGCGCCAGATACTGGGCCTCCAGCCTTAGGCCGGCGGCGGGCTCCGCGATGTCGGCCCGTGCGAGGCGGACAAGGTCGCTGTGGCACCACGAGCCGGCAACGCGTGGCTCCGCGGCGGCGCGTGGCAGCGCCGCGACGGCGCTGGCGCATGCCTCCGTGGCGCTGGCGCCCCGCGCGACGGGCGCGGCGTGGCTGCCGTTGCCTTCCCTGCGGCCATTGCCGCCGCGCGGCGTGGGAAGCTGAGAAGGCGGCGAGGTTGGCAGGGGCTCCTGGCCGGGGCCAGTGTCGGCGGCTCGGTTGCTTACGGCCGGGGCGTTGTTGGGTTTCGAGGATGCTCCCGATGGCGCCTCGCGCGGGAAGGCGGGTGAAGGCGAAGAGGGCCCGCGCGCTGGCGCTGGGGTCTCGGATCGCACCCTCGTTTCCGCCTGGGGGCCACCGGCTGTGTATTCGGCAGGGCGGTCGAGCTCGCTGAGGTCGACTTCGCCGAGGAGCAGGCCGCGCAGGCCGAACTGCTCCTTGGCGCGCGTGAAGCGCTTCAGGGCGCAAGCCAGCCCGTCACCGAGACTCATGATCCGGCCGGCCTTCGTGGGAATCTGGAGCGAGCTGCCGATGCCGGCGAGCTGCTTGACGACCAGGTTCAAGCCGCCGCCGGAGCGCAGCCAGAGCGAGATCATGCGGCAGATGGCCTCGAGGTCGCTGTTGGCTACGTCGCCACCCTTGCCGAGCTGGGCGAAGACCTCGAGCTCGCGGCCGGAGCGGGGATCAACGGTGACATGAATGTGCATGTTGCCGAAGGGCGTCATCTGGCGCATGCGGAAGCTGCTGAGAATCTCCGGCAGGTCGATGGGCTCGATGATCGGGACCGGGACTGAGGGCCGAAGGCACGAAGCCGCGAAAGGAGAGGCCGAGGGGAAGGATGCGCGCGTCGCCGCTGGTTCGGACGCGGCCCGGGCCGCGTCCGGAGCGATCGTCTGCAAGAACTCGCGCATGCGTCCTTGTCCGGGCTCGGCGGGCGCGACGGCGCTGGTTACGTCTTCCCCGGTCGGTTGCTCTTCGTTCGTTGCTCGGGCTGTTCCTGCTTGCGTGCCATCCTCGCCTTGCCCGCGTGGCTCAGTGCCATTCACGCCGTCACTTTGCCGCTTCGTCGCCTCGTCGCTTTTCTTGAGTGCCATGGGCTGGTGGCTGCGGCAGCCGTCGCGGTAGACGGTGACGCCCTTGCAGCGGAGCTCGTAGGCGAGGCGGTAGATCACCTCGACCTGCGCGGGCGTGGCGGAATGCGGGAAGTTGATGGTCTTGCTGATCGACGAGTCGTTGTGGCGCTGGAAGGCGGCCTGCATCTGCATGTGCCACTCCGGGGTAATGTCCTGGGCGCAGACGAAGACGCGCTTCAGGTCTTCCGGGACTTCATCGATGTGCGCGAGCGTGCCCTCGGTCGCGAGGCGCTCGAGCAGTTCGTCGCTCAGGATGCCGCGCCGCCGGGCGACCTCGCGGAAGGTCTCGTTGACCTCGATCAGCGGCTTCTCGCCCTGCTTCTGCCCGCGCAGCACGTTGCGGATGAACGCCAGCGAGAACATCGGCTCGATGCCGCCTGAGCAGTTGGCGATGATGCTGATGGTGCCGGTGGGGGCGACGGTGGTGCAGCACGCGTTGCGCATCGGGCGGTGGTGGCGCGTGTCCCAGATGCTGCCCTTCCAGTTGGCAAAGCAGCCGCGCTCGCGGGCGAGCTGCTCACAGCAATTGTGCGCCTCGTCGTTGACAAACTGGCCGAAGCGCTCGCCCCACCGAACGCCCTCGTCGCTGTTGTACGCGACGTTCAGGCGATACAGCGCGTCGGCGAAGCCCATCACGCCCAGCCCGATCTTGCGGTTGGCCTTGCAGACCGCGTCGATCTCCGGCAGCGGATAGTTGTTCGCGTCGATCACGTTGTCGAGGTAGCGCGTGCTCAGGTGGATCGCGTCGCGCAGGCCGTCCCAGTCGACGCGGGCCTCCGGCGTGCAGGCGTCGAGAATGAACAGCCCGAGGTTGATGCTGCCGAGGTTGCAGGCCTCGTACGGCAGCAGCGGCTGCTCGCCGCACGGGTTCGTCGCCTCGATGCGGCCGACGTGCGGCGTGGGGTTGTTCTCGTTGATGCGGTCCATGAAGACGACGCCGGGCTCGCCGGTCTGCCAGGCGTTCTGGATGATGATGTTCCAGATGTCGCGCTTGGTGTAGACCTTGCCGCGCAGCTCCTCGGGGATGTCGCCGACGAGCAGCGGCGTGTCGTAGTACGTCTCGCGGCTGCCCTTCTCGACCGGCTCGACGCAGTCGATCTCGATCAGGCTGCGCACGTCGTACTTCCAGATATCGAGTTCGCGCGGCAGGAGGTAGGCCTGGCCGGTGCGCGGATTGCGGCAGACGTGGGGCGAATCAGGGTCGGCCAGGAACTCGTCCATCCAGGCGTCAGTCATCTTCACCGAGATGTTGTAGTTCGTGAACTGGTTGAGGTCCTGCTTGGCGTGGAGGAACTTCAGGATGTCCGGGTGGTGGACGTACATCATGCCCATGTTCGCGCCGCGGCGGAACGCGCCCTGCTGGATCGCGTTGGTCGCCTCGCTGAACGCCCGCCAGAAGCTGATGGGGCCGCTCGTCGTACCGCCGCTGCTGGCGATGTAGTCGCCGGTGGGCCGCAACTCGTCGAACGCGAAGCCCGTTCCCCCACCCGCCTTCTGGATGAGCGCCGTGTGCTTGATGCTGTCGAAAATGTCGTTGATCGAATCGCGCACCGGAAGCACGAAGCAGGCGCTGAGCATGCCCATCTCGCGGCCGGCGTTCATGAGCGTCGGGCTGTTGGGCATGAACGCACCGGTCGTCATCAGCCGGTAGTAGCGGTTCTCCCAGAGCTGACGGTCGCTCTCGCACGCGCCGTAGCGCAGCTCGACGTCAGCCACGCACCGGGCGACGCGACGGAAAAGGTCGGCCGGTGTCTCGATGCACTCGCCCGCCTCGTTCTTCTTCAGGTAACGGGCCTCCAAGACCTTACGAGCGTTCTCGGTCAGCCGGATGTCGTCCGCCGGGGCGCGGGCATGCGAAGACGAGAGCATCGGAATTCCCTTTCCGTCTTGAGATTCTACGAGAGCCAGACTGAGACCGAACAACCAAGCACAGGGCCTGCTCCAAGTGGTCCGCCCGGACTATGTGCCCCAGCGGATCATATAGGGGGCATCCATCAATGTAGCACAAGCTGTAGCGGTATGCAAAGAAAAGACTCACCATTTCAAATAATCGCCACAACCCAATTAGATACAATATGTTGGGCTTTGCGAAAAACGAAGACGCAACCGCCAGCGGCTGACCCTGTCGCACGCCCCCAAGCAGCCACGAATATACCTAACAATATACGACTTGATGCAGGCGTGTCAACGCTGTTTCCGGCCAAGGAATCCGCCCGAAATCGGGCACGGCTACTCTTTCGGTTCGCAACGGCACCCCGCCGCGTGACCAGCGCTTCGCCGCCGGTACAATGGCCCCATGAGCGTGCCCTGGAGCGCAGTAACGTCCTGGCTGGCCCGCCGCGAGAAGCCGCTGCTGGTCACCCACCGCCGACCCGATGGCGACGCGCTGGGAGCGGCGGCGGGGCTCGCGCTGGCGCTTCGACAGATGGGCCAGAAGCCGGCCATCGCCCTGTTCGAGGCCTTTCCAGCCCGGTACCGATTCCTGGGGATCGAGCAGGATTGCCGAGCATGGGACGCGCGTGCCGATTTCGTGCGCAACGCCGACGCCCTGGTGATCCTGGACACGTGTTCGTTCAGCCAGCTTGAGCCGCTGGCGGACTTCGTCCGCCAGGCGCCGCCGACGCTGGTCATCGATCACCACGCCACGCGCGACGATATCGGCGGCCGAGCAGGGGATTTGTGTCTGATCGACCCTGTCGCGAGCGCGGCCAGCCTGCTCGTGACCGAATGGCTCATGGCCGAAAACCGCCCGATCTCAACGACGCAGGCGACGGCCCTGCTCACCGGGCTGGCGACGGATTGCGGCTGGTTCCGCTTCTCGAACACCGATGCGCGCACGCTGCGAGCGGCGGCTGCGCTGGTTGAGGCGGGGGCGAACGCGTCCGAAATCTACGCAGCGGTCTACCAGCAGGAGCCGGTCCAGAAGCTGCGGCTGATCGGGCGCATGCTCGCGGGGCTGGAACTGCTCGATAACGGGCGGCTTTGCGTGCTTCGCCTGCACCAGGCGGACTTCGCAGCCGCTGGCGCGACGCAGAACATGACGGAGGACGTGATCAACGAGGCCGTGCGCCTGGAGGGCGTGGAAGTCACCGTGCTCTTCTCAGAGCAGCCCGACGGGGTCGTTCGCGTCAATCTGCGCAGCCGCCGCCGTACCGACGTAGCCGAGGTGGCGCGGGAGTTCGGCGGCGGGGGTCACGCCCGGGCCGCGGGGGCGCGGGTTACAGGGAAGACGGCTGAGGTCGAGTCGCGTGTCATCGCCACCGTTCTGGCAGCCATGCAGCGCCACGAGTGAGCCGGCGGCGATCGCCGTCTGGCCGGCCGACCCGGACGAGCGGTGCCTGCGACGGGCGGCGGAGCTGGCCGAGCGGCTCGGGTTGCCCTGCGTCGAGAGCGCAGGCGACACTGCGGCGCTGCTGGTCGTCCGGACGGCGCGGCTGGAGCTCGCGTTTCCGGGCCCGCGGGCGACGAAAGCCCTGCACGTCGATTTTGTCGGCGGCCCACTCGGATACGCGCGCCGCCGCAATCGCTTCGGGTCGCTGTACCAGGCGGTCGGCATGCGCGGCGGAAAGCGCCCGCGCGTGCTGGACGCGACGGCGGGCCTCGGGCGCGACGCCTTTCGCCTGGCATACGCTGGTTGCGAGGTGCTGGCGGTCGAGCGGTCAGCGGTCCTTTTCGCGCTGCTGGAGGATGGCGTCGAGCGCGCCATGCGCGAGCCGGAGATCGCGACGCGGATCGGCGGCCGGCTGCGGTTGCTGCGCGCAGACTCGCGCGACGTGCTGCGGCGCGCGGCCGCGGATATCGCGCCCGACGTGGTCTACGTCGATCCGATGTATCCCGAGCGTGAGAAGGCAGCGCTGGTGAAGGTGGAGATGCGCATGCTGCGGCGCGTGGTCGGCGAAGACGCCGATGCGCCCGAGTTGCTGCGCGTGGCGCTCGACGCGGCGCGGGAGCGCGTCGTCGTCAAGCGCCCGCGCCGCGCACCGCCGATCGGCGGAGCGCCGAGCCATTGTTGCCAGGACCGGACGACGCGTTACGACGTGTATATGCGGTGTGCGGGCCGCTAGGCCGTGAGTTGCGGCAGGTAGCGCAGCACCGCTCCCAGGATGATGATCGCCGCGAACTCAGCCAGCATGATGCTCAGCCACATCGGCGCTCGTGCCCGGGCGCGATCGCCCGCCGGCCCGCTCAGCACGAGCATCGTCGCCGGATGAAAGACCGCCAGCGCCAGCAGGAGTTTCAGCCCGAAGAGTCCGTGGTAGAGGCCGGCGTGGGGCGTCCCGCGGTATTCGGGGATGCGGTAGAGGACGAACGTCAGCAATCCGGTGACGAGCAGCAGGGCGATCGCGGTGAAGACGACGACGCGCCAGCGCGGAATCACCGCCGCCCGCAGCGCCGCCCGCTGGCCGTCTTCGAGCACGCGCAGCGAAGGCTGAAGCGCCACGGCCTTGAACACGACCGCACCGGCCGCCGTTGCCGCCGCCGCGATATGCAGAATGCGGATGACGACGGCCAGGGCGGCGGGCGGAGTGGCTGCGTCGGCAGCGGCCAGCGAGAGTGCGATCGGGTCCATTCGTGTGATCTCCACAGCTTGGCGCTTGACGGATCGCCGGATGATACTCGCATGGGCCGTGAAACGGAAACGGGCCGCGCGGCGCCGGCCGGATTCCCATAGAATCGCCGCCCCATGAAGCGACGCGCGAAGCTCGAGAAGCCGTCCGTAGGCGCCAGGCGTGCGCCGGGGCCGCCGGCGCGTGAAACCGTTCTGTTCGTCGCGCTGGCGGTGCTGCTGGCCGGGGTCGTGGCGGTCGTGCACGGGCCGGCGCTGACGGCGCAGTCTCACGCCCTCGACGATCACATGTACATGATCAACAACCCGCTCGTGCGCAACCCGAGCTGGGATTCGGTCGGACGCTTCGTCGGTGAGGTGACGAAGCCGTCGTCGGTGCGCGGCTATTACCAGCCGCTGACGATGATCTCGCTGATGATCGACTACGCCTGCGGCGGACGGCCCGACGACATGACGGTCTTTCGCCGCACGAGCCTGGCGCTGCACGTGCTCAACAGCGTGCTGATGGCCACGGTCGTGTTCCTGTGCTTCCGCAATGCCGTCGTCGCCGCGATGGCCGGCCTGCTGTTCGGCCTGCACCCGATGACGGTCGAGGCCGTCGCGTGGATGGGCGAGCGCAAGACGCTGCTGGCGACGTTCTTTTCGCTTGCGAGCGTCGGCGCGTACATTCTGCACGCGCGGCGGCCGCACTGGTCGAAGTACACGGCCTGCGCCGCGCTGTTCGTGCTGGCGCTGCTGAGCAAGCCCACCAGCACGCCGCTGCCGGTCGTGCTGCTGCTGCTGGATTACTGGCCGCTGCGACGGCTGAGCTGGCGGAGCGCGCTGGAGAAGCTGCCGCTGCTGGCGATTGCGGCGTTGTCCGCCGTGCTGACGGTGGTGTCGCAGGCCTCGGCGGCGTCGGTGCAGTCTCCCGACGAGCAGGGGCTGGCGCGGAACGTGCTGATCGTGTGTCACAACGTGGTGTTCTACCTGTACAAGGTGGCGTGGCCGGCGGACCTGGCGCCGTTCTACCCGTTTCCGCCGGCGCCGCTGATCCGGCAGCCGATGGTGCTCGCCGGTGTGATCGGAACACTGCTGCTGCTGGCGGGGCTGCTGGCGTCGCTGCGCTGGACGCGGGCGCTGCTGACGGGGTGGCTGATCTTCTTCGTGGCGATCACGCCGACGCTGGGCGTCATCGGCTTCACGATCGTGATCGCCTCCGACAAGTACGCCTACCTGCCGGCGCTTGGTTTCGTGCTGGTCATCGCCGCCGGGCTGGCGGCGGCGTGGGCCTACGGCGGCGCCCCGCGCAAGGCCTGGGTGCGGGCGGCGACCGTAGGCGTCGTCGTGCTGGCGGCGGGGTTCGAGGCCGTCGCGACGCGACAGTACCTTCAGGTGTGGCAGACGACCGAGGGGCTGTACCGCCATGTGCTGGCCCGCGCGCCGGACGCCTACGAGCCGCTGTATAACCTGGGGCTGCGGCTGAACGAGCGGGGCCAGTACGCCGAGGCGGCGGAGCTCCTCCGCCGCGCGGTGGAGCGCAACCCGAATCATTGGCGCGTTCACCAGGGATACAACGACCTGGGGGTTTCGCTGATGCAGCTCGGGAACGCCGCCCGCACGGCGGGGGACTACAAGACCGCGCTGGATCGCTTCCGCGAAGCCCACGAGGCGCTCGAAGCGGCGCTGCGGCGGCGCACGCGGCCCGACCTGGCGACCGACGACAGCCGGGCCTACACCAATCTCGGCATCGTCCAGAACCGGGTAGGGCTTATTCGTCGCGAGCTCAATCAGCCCAACGAGGCCGAGAAGTGCTTCGCGCGGGCCGAGGAGTACCTGCGCCAGGCCGTGACGGCGAACCCGGACAACGACTCGGCCTACTTCAACCTGTCGATCGTGCTCGGCGGCCCGCTTGAGCGACCCGCCGAGGCGCTCGAGTACGCCCAGCGGGCGTTGCAGCTCGCGCCGCGAAACCCGATGCGGCACTACAACATGGCCATCGCGCACAACCGGCTGGGTCAGCGCGAGACGGCCATCGGCTACCTGCGCCAGACGCTTGCGCTGAACCCCGCCCACGCCGACGCGCGGCGCATGCTCGATCGACTGCTGAATGCGCAAGACGCGCCGCCGGACGACGCCGGGCCCTGAAGGAGGCTTTGCCCGATCCAATCAGACGGCGGCTCTCTGAACGAGGTCATTCCCGCCGGACTGGCGGCGCGGCTGGCGCGGCTTTCGCCCCGGCGCGCGGGAGCGTTTCGCGGTTGGCGCGTGCCCGCTCGTCGCCTGCCGAGCGCGGCGTGCGTCCTTGGTGCGCGGGGCGCTGCGTTCCGGGTTCTCCGGGCCGACGAGCCGATCGCCCGGCATGACGTGGCCGAGCCGCTCCTCGATCTTGCGGGCGTATTCGTTCGACAGCTCGAAGCCCACGAACCGGCGGCGCAGCTTCTTGGCGACGGCCAGCGTCGTGCCGCTGCCGCCAAAGGGGTCGAGCACGACGTCGCCTTCGTTTGAGCAGGCGCGAATGATGCGGCCGAGGAGCTGCTCGGGCATCTGGCAGCCGTGCCAGCCGCGTCGCTCACCGAACGTGCCGGCGACGCGCGAGAAATACCAGGTGTCGCTGTGCGGGGGGAAGCGGCTGGGGATGTCCTGCGGCCGGACGACGAAGCCGTCGAACATGGGCGTATCGGGCGGCAGCGCGGGCGTGATCATCCAGGTATCGTCGGGCATGCGGCCCTCCGGGGCGGCCCGCTTGTCGCCATACACGAGCTGCCGGGCGGAGGGGACGCGAACGGCGAGCGAGTTGAAGGTGAAGTGCTTCGGGTCCATCACGAAGTGGAACAGGTGCGCGTGGCTGCGCGTGAACTTCTGCAAGCAGTGCACGCCGAACGTGTAGAACCAGACCACCCAGCTCCGGCAGTGAAAGCCCAGCTCGCGCGTGCAGAGCACCTTGAGCTCCGCCGCGTACTCGTCGCCGATCGCCAGCCAGAACCCGCCGTGCGGCTTGAGCACGCGGCGGACGGCTGCGATCCACCAGCGGGACCAGCCGAGGTACTCGTCGGCGGCCTTTCGGTCGTCGTAGACGTCGTAGTCGTAGCCGATGTTGAACGGGGGATCGGCGAAGGCGAGATCGACGGAGCCCTCCGGGAGGCCGGCGAGGCCGTCGAGGCAGTCCATGTTGTGGATCCGGTCGAGGCCGACGTTCATGATCACCACTCACAAGATATGGTAGCGTGGATGGTCGCGGGACGCAATAGAGAGTTCCGAGGTGGTCCCGTTTGTCCCACTTGTGGCCGGGCTGGGGACGGACCGGCTCCGACGGGCGCGGAGCGGGCATGGCCTCAGCAGAGCCGGGCCGTCCCAGCCCGGAACTGGGCGCGGCTCGACTCGGCTTCCGGGATAGCCCCTATGTCCTCAGCGTCGCGGGCGGATCGGCGCGGCTCAATCGCCAAACGTAATCCCCTGGGCCAGCGGAAGCTCGGTGCCCCAGTTGATCGTGTTCGTCTGGCGGCGCATGTAGACCTTCCAGGAGTCGCTGCCGCTCTCGCGGCCGCCGCCGGTGTCTTTTTCGCCGCCGAAGGCGCCGCCGATCTCGGCGCCGCTGGTTCCGATGTTGACGTTGGCGATGCCGCAGTCGCTGCCGATGTGGCTGAGGAACAGCTCGGTCTCCATCTGGTGATGGCTGAAGATGGCGCTGCTGAGCCCCTGCGGGACGCCGTTGTGAAGGGCGATGGCCTCCTCCATCTCGCTGACCAGGGTCTGCGTGCTCGCCGGCCGGGTCTTTCCGCCGTAGGTGATGATGTAGAGGATCGGGGCGAAGGTCTCATCCTGGACGATGCGGTAGTGATTCTCGGCCTCGGCGATGCAGGGGCGGACGTAAAGGCCGCCCGGGTATTGCGAGCCGGTCAGCGGCTCGCCGCCGAAGAGGACTTTGCCGCCTTCTTCCCTGAGGCGGCGGATGGCGTGTTGCAGGTCGTCGACGGCCTGTTTGGTGACGAGTGGCCCCATGAGCGTGCCGGCTTTGCGCGGGTCGCCGATGCGCACGGTCTCATACGCGGCGAGGAGCCGGCGGAGGAGCTCGTCCTTCACCGAGCGGTGGACGATGATGCGCCGGGTGCTGGTGCAGCGCTGGCCGGCGGTGCCGACGGCGCCGAAGACGATGGCCCGCGTGGCGAGGTCGAGGTCGGCGTAGCTGGTGACGACGATGGCGTTGTTTCCGCCGAGTTCGAGAATCGTGCGGCCGAAGCGTCCGCCGACGACCTCAGCGACGCGCTTGCCCATGCGGCAGCTTCCGGTAGCGGAGACGAGGGGAATGCGGCGATCCGCGAGCATGGGCTCGCCGACGTCGGCGACCGTGCCGAAAGCGAGCGAGAAGATCGCGGGGTCGACGTTGTTCGCGCGGCAGACGTGCTCGGCAATCTTCGTGGTGGCGATGGCGCACAGCGGGGTCGAGTGCGAGGGCTTCCAGACGCAGGAGTCGCCGCAGACGGCGGCGAGGGCCGCGTTCCAGCTCCAGACGGCGACGGGGAAATTGAAAGCGGAAATGATGCCGACGACGCCGAGCGGGTGCCATTGCTCGTACATGCGGTGGCGTGGGCGCTCGCTGTGCATGGTGAGGCCGTAGAGCTGGCGCGACAGGCCGCAGGCGAAGTCGCAGATGTCGATCATCTCCTGCACTTCGCCGCGGCCTTCGGCGGTGATCTTGCCCATTTCGAGGGTGACGAGGTCGCCGAGCTCGTTCTTGAACTGGCGCAGGCGGTCGCCGAGCTGGCGAACGACCTCGCCGCGCTTGGGCGCGGGGATCATGCGCCAGGCGAGAAAGGCCTGGTGGGCGCGCTGCACGATGCGGTCGTAGTCGGCGCGGCTGGCCTGGCGGACGGAGGCGATCCGCGCGCCGTCGCAGGGGCTGTGCACGTCGACGGTCGGTCCGCCGCCGCACCAGTCGCCGTCGAACCCCCCGAGGTTTTCGTCGGCCAGGCCAAGTTTCCTGAGCAGCTCGTTCATGCGCGTCTCTCGCTCGATCGGGTGATGGATCAACGGCCGGGCGCCCTCCGGCCGGCGCTTCGGCCCATTACAAGGGCCAGTATAAGCGACCGGCGCCCGGGCGCGCGGACTCGCGCGTGCGTGCAGGGCCGCGGCGGGCGAAGGCTCAATCCGGCGGCTTTCGCCACCTGGCGAGGCGGGCGCGCAGCTCGGCCTCCGCGGGCAGCTTTAGCGCGTGGGCCAGGTCGATCGCCTCGTTGAGCGCGGCGACGGCGGCGTCGCGGCGCCCGAGGTCGTACTGGAGCTCGGAGATGTTCTCGAGGCAGAGAAGCTGCTTGTGCAGGTCGTCGCCCTTTTCCAGCTCGGCATATGCGGCCTGGTACTGCTGAAGGGCCTCGGCGGGCTGGGGCGGGGTCATCTCGCGCAGGATCTCGGCCAGCGCGACGCGCACCGCGGGGCGCGAATCGGGCGACGCGAGCTCGAGGCAGCGCCGGGCTGCGGACAGCGCGTGGGGCCAGTCCTTGCGCGTGCGATGCCACTGGGCCAGGAACATCCAGGCGCTGGCCTCGCTGCGCGGCGAGCGGGCCCGCTGCGCCAGCTCGATGGTGCGGCGGTGGAGCTCGAAGGCGCGCTCGTGCTGGCCGAGGCGCTCGCAGATCAGCGCGAGCTTGTTCATCGCCGGCATCTGGGCAACGACGTCGCCGAGGGCGGTCAGCTCCTCGAGGACGCGCGCCTGCCAGTCGAGGGCCAGCGCGAGCTTCTCTTCGGCGAAGCGGCGCAGGCCGTCGTCATCGAGGGCCGCGTCCGGGGGCGGGCGCCACGAGAGGTGCGCGTCGGCGAGGTAGCCCATGGCGGAGACGCGGCCGTAGGGCTCGTCGTGCTCACGGTAGATGCGCAGGCCGTTCTCGAAGCGCTGGATGGCCGGCTGCGGCGCGGTGAGGACCATGACCGCGACGCCCTGCATCAGCTCGGCCTCGGCGCGATCGACCCAGTCGCCGTTCTGCCTCGCCAGCTCCGACAGCACGCGCATGCGGCGCAGCGCCGTCGCCAGCGCCTCGCCGCTGAGACGCTGACCGACCTGGGCGAGCATGCTCAGCGCCGGACGGTAGCGCGGGTCGAAGCGGATCGCCTCGTCGGCGTAGTAGACGGCGTCGGCCATCCGGTCGGCGCGGGCGGCGCCGAGGGCCTTCGCGTAATACTCGATGGCCGTCGGCGTCGCCGCGGGCGCGGAGAACACGAGTCGGCGCGGGTCGCCGGAGGGCGGCGCGACGCCCAGCGAGTCGATGATCCAGGTGGTGGCCTCGTCGAGGACGGCGAACATTCGGCCCGGTCCGAGGGCGCCGCGCCGCGCCGCGCCGCCGTGACCGATCTCGCGCAGCTCGAGGGTGATCGTCAGCGCGTCGGGCGTGCCGACGGCCTGGCCGGTGATGAGCAGGCGTCCGCCGAGCAGTTCGGCGACGGCGGGCCATTCCGGGTCGGGGTGGCCGGCGTCGTGAAGCTCGCGCCGCGCCTGGTTGAGGCGCGCCGTCGGAATGGTGACGACGCCCGGCGTTCGGCGCAGGCGCCACGAGAGCGTTTCCTCGACGCCGATCGCGACCCAGGCGTCGCGCGGGTCGGTCTCGGGCGGGCAGGTGAAACCGGCGATGGCGACGTGCGGCCGGGCCGACGGTGCGGCGGGGGCGCTGGAAGGAGCGCCGGGGGCGTTCTGCGCGGCGGGTGCGCGGGATGGGCAGATGGCGAGCAGCAGGAGCGGAAACACGAAGGCCTGCCGTCGCGGGCGACGAACGAAGTTCGGAGCGCGGGTTGATTCGCTCATGGTGATGGGCGACATTGTAGCGTCAACGAGTTGGAGCGCGGATGCTTGAAAGCCGAAAGCGAGCGGAGGCAGGCGGCTGGCGCGTGGCGGCGGCGGTTTGGGCGCTCGCGGCGCAGGCCGCCATTGGCGCGCCGCACCGCGACTGGACGGTAATCCCGCTTGGGTCGTTCGAGCTGAAGGATGGGCGGCAAGTGGTCACCATCGCGCGCCCGTACGATCACCTGGGCATCATCCGCTCGCCGATTGTGATCGTGGCGCTGTTCGACCCGGCCGTGGCTGGGGAGGCATCGCCCGCGGAGCTGTCCATCTCGGCACAAGGGCAGCGCTACCCGCGCTGGAGGATCGGGCAGGCCGGGCAGGTGTACGTCCTCGGCCTGGAAGCGCTGGATCGTGACGGATCGCACGAAGGCCGCGCCACCACGTTGACGATCGAGGTCGCGCGGCCACTGCCGGGGCTGGCGCTGATGGTCAGCGGCGCGCCGGACCTGGCGCTGGCCGGGCCGCAGGCGCTCGGGCCGCTGGAAGACGTCGTCGCGGCAATGCCGCGCGGAGAAGCGCGCGAGTACCTGCAAGCGACGCTGCAATCCGCCGCCGCGGACCTGGCCGGTGCGCGGCGTGAGATCGAGCGCCTCTGCGGCAGCGGCGATGAGACGGTCGCGCGGCTGGCGCGGAGCGCGCGGCGGCGGATGGATTTCGCGCTGGCGGAGAGCCGGGCGCCGGCGACGGCCGATGGACATTACCGGCTGGGGCTGTATGCGCAGCAGGCCGGGTTGTTTCGATCGGCGCGGCTGCACCTGGAGCGGGCCCTGTCGCTCGACGTGCGCCGGCCGGAGGCGTGGTTCCGCCTGGGCGAGGTGCTGGAGCGCTGCGGCGAGAACGAGGAGGCGTTCGGACCGGTGATCGAGCGCGCCGGCATGGCCGCGGGTGTCCAGCCCGCCACGTGGAACGTCCTGGTCGTGACCATCGTCGGCCGGCCGAAAGCCGGGGCCTCGGCGGGCGACGGACAGCCGGCCCTGACTCCCGCGGAGGTCCGGGCGATACGGGACCAGTGGCGCGCGTTTTCGCAGATCATCCTCGGCGCGTCGCGGGGGCGGCTGCGACTCGAAGCGCGATTCGTGCAGCTCGAAGACGCGACCGCGGCCGGGTACCGCAGCCTGGCCTATCGCAGCCCGCTCGTCGCCGACGAGGCCGCGAGCTTCTCGATCCTGGCGCCGCCGGCGAACCTGCTCGGCGCGCCCGGCGGCGTCGACTGGGTCGTCACATTTCGTCGCGGCGGGCTGGGCGTGACCGCCGGTCCGGACTGCGGCGTCGGCGGGGCGGCCATCAGCGACGTTCCGGCGGAGTGCGGCTGGACGGGGTTGCTGGTCGAGTTCTGCCGGCTGGTTGATTGTGTCGGGCGATACAGCGAACTCGATGAACTGATTCCAACCCTGAGGCACGCGCCGGGCTGCGGCATGCAGCCGAACCCGTCGCTCGGGTCGGCGTTGCGGGCTGGGCTGGGCTATCACGCCGCGCCGGAGGCGTTCCGCCGGCTCGGCGTGGCGGCGCCGCCGTCGCCGGCGGGGTATGTGCAGAACTGGTACGTCGCGCCGGGCCGCACGCACAGCGGCTCCGCAGCGGCGGCGGACAGGGCGTTGAGCGAGTCCGTCAGCCCGGGGCGGCTCGAACCGCCGGAGCGCTTCGTCGAGTCGCGCGATGCGTTCATCGACCTGCGGAGGGTGTTGACGGAGGCGCGAATCGACGTGGCGCAGTACCCGGTGGCGAAGGCGACGACGTGGGTGCTGTCGCCGTCGCGCGCGAGCCTGCGTTTCTGGCTGACGGCGTGCGACCGGGCCGCGGTCTGGCTGAACGACCGGGTTGTGCACCGCGGGGACGTGTATCTCCAGAATGCGTGGCGCGACGCGGCGCAGACGGCGGCGTTGGCGGTTCCGGTCGTGATGCAGAAGGGCTGGAACCGCATCGACGTGGTCGTGGAGCGGCCCGCCGCGGGCCAGCGGCCGTTCGGCTTCGCGCTGCGCATCCTGACGCCGGAGGGCGGGCCGGCCGAGGAGCTGATCCAGGCGACGCGCCGCACGGAGCCGCCGCGCGTGTTGCTCAGCGACCCGTTCGAGCCGCGGGCTGGAACGTACTTCCGGTGGGCGGACGTGCGCGACGATTCTCAGCGGCGTTTGCCGCAACTGAGCATCGCGGCGCTGCACAACCGGGGGGAGCTGCCCGCGAACGTGCGGTTGCAGTCGGCGTTTAGCGGGGGCGGGGGCGTGGTGGTGATCGGATCGGACTCGGACGAGGAGCTGTCGCGGCGAAGCGGGGTGCGGCTGCGCGCCGCACCGCGTTCGTGGGACGTGCACCAGGATCGGGACGTCGAACTGAACAACGTGCTCGACTGGGAGCGCGAGGCCGTCGCGGTGTATCCCTATCGCAGGAACAACGAATGGCGCCACCTGCTGCTGATCAAGCCGGAAGCCGTCGAGCCGTACCTCGCCTGCCTGCGAGAGTCGCCGCAGGCGGCGCAGAGGTTTGCGAAGTCCCACGTGAGCGGGCGCGTGCTGGGCTATGTGCGCGTCGGTGCGGTGTCGGCGTGGCAATGGCTGATCGTGGTGGACACGCTGCTTGAAACGCCGCTGCCGGTGGATGAGGAAGACCTGCTGTGGCCCGTGTGACGCCGCGGTCGGAGCCGCGAGCAAGCGCCATGTCCAAGCCGGGCCCGGCCGGCCGCAAGGAAACATGAGGCTTCGCGTGGGGCTCGGGCATATGGCGCGGAGGGCGCCGCCTGGCGGGGGCGGCGCCCTCGCATGAGTCAGAGGACTGCGAGACTGGAGCCGTGGGGCTGCCGCAGGCCTACTTGTTGCCCGAGCAGCTCTTCTCCCCGCCACACTTCTTGTCGCCGCTGCACGACTTGTCGCCGCCGCACTTCTTCTCGCAGGCGGCGCAGCACTTGTCGCACTTCTGGGTGCAGCCCAGGTTCGCGGCGAACAGGACGCCGCCGCCAAGCAGGGCGGCCACGGCGGTGGCCTTGATGTTGCTGAAGGCGATGTTCTTGAGGTTCATGCGTAGGGTCCTTTCGTGTTGGCAAGCCAGGCGTCCGCGAGGCGAGGAGAACGGCGACGCGCCGTCCACCGCCGTGCTGCACAAGAAACGCGACCACGGGCTCAAGGATCTGGAGTCCGCGCCAAACCGGCCAGGCAGACATGCGCTGCCCGGCACGCACCCGAACCGTGCATAGGCTAGCACTCGCCGGGCGGGCGTCAACTGCTCTCCGGCTGGGGTGAGTGGGCGGGGGTCCGGCGCTTGTGAGCGAGGTCGTAGTTCATGGCGGGGGCGGCTCAGTCCCCTAGACAGGCGCCGAGCGCGCGAGCCACCGCGATCAGGGGATCGTCCAGCTCGACCAGCCGCTGCTGGTCGGCGACAGCGGCGATGGGCGCCATGTCGGTGCGGCCCTGCCGCCAGACGGCCACCTGGTTCCACTCGCCGAGGGCGGCCATCTGAATCGCCTTGTGACCGAGCAGCGTGGCCAGCACGCGATCGAAGGCGACCGGCGCGCCGCCGCGCTGCACGTGGCCGAGGATCGTGGCGCGGGTCTCGCGGCGGATGCGGGTCTCGATGTCGGCGGCAAGCTTCTGGGCGATGCCGCCGAGGCGGATGGGCTCCGGGCTCTCGACAATGATGCGGTCCACGACCTGCTGCCCGCCGCGGGGGCGCGCACCCTCTGAGACGGCGATGAGCGTGAAGCGGCGGCCGGCCTCGGCGCGGCGGATGCAGAAGTCGCAGACGGAGTCGAGATCGTAGGGGATCTCGGGGATGAGAATGACATCGGCGCCGCTGGCGAGCCCGGCGTGGAGGGTCAGCCAGCCGGCGTTGCGCCCCATGAGCTCGACCACCATGATGCGATGGTGACTGGCGCCGGTGGTGCGGATCTTGTCGAGGCACTCGCTGGCGGTCTGCACGGCGGTCGTGAAGCCGAACGTCAGTTCGCAGTGCATCAGGTCGTTGTCGATGGTCTTGGGCACGCCCACGCACGGGACGCCGCGGCGAATGATGCCGTTGGCGGCGGACATGGTGCCGTCGCCGCCGACGCAGACGAGCAGGTCGATGGCGTGGCGCTCGACGGTTGCCAGGACGCGGTCGGTGACGTCGGCGCGGATGGGTGTTCCATCGGCGCCGTAGCCGGTGACGAAGCTGGCGGGATTGGCGCGGTTGTTGGTGCCGAGAATCGTGCCGCCGGCGGTGAGGATGTTGGAGACGTCGTCGTAGCGCAGGGGACGGACGCGGTCTTCGATGAGGCCGAGAAAGCCCTCCTCGATGCCGAGCACGTCGATGCCAAGCTTCAGGATGGCGGCCTTGGTGACGACGCGAATGACGGCGTTGAGCCCCGGGCAGTCTCCGCCGCCGGTGAGGACGCCGATGCGGCGCAGGGGAGTGCGATTCATTGGCACGTCTCCGGGACGAACGGCCGCGAGCGCGGGCGCTCGCCCGTCAGGCCGTCAGAAGGGCGGCCTGAGCACACGCGGCGGCCCGGGCGCGTCGACCGGCCACGCCGCGGATACGCTGAGGCTGCGGATTGCGAACCAAGCATGGTCTCATTCTACCTCCCGCGACACAGCGCGGCTCGGCGCCTCTGCGCGGCGGGGCCAGCAGATGTGAATTCACGTGCTCGCGAGCACTTGACCCACGAGCGCGGGCGTGATCTCCCGCAGCGCGGCGACGACGCGGTGGGCGCCGGCCGTCGCCAGCCGGTGGGCCGGGTGCGTGCCGGCCAGGCCAATCACGCCCATCTTCGCCGCCAGGGCCGCTTCGATTCCCACCGGGGCGTCCTCGACGACCACGCAGCCCGGCGGCGGCACGCCGAGCCGTCGGGCGGCGAGCAGGAAGCACTCGGGATCGGGCTTGCCGCGGCAGACATCGAAGCCGGTGACCACGGCGGAGAACGAGCCGCGGATGCGCGTTTCGTCGAGCACGAGGTCGATGTTCTCGCGCGGGCCAGAGCTGGCGACGGCCAGGCGGTATCCGGCGGCGGCCAGGGCCGCCAGCGTCTCGCGGGCGCCGATCATCAGCGGGACGACGCCCGAGATCAGCTCGCGGTAGGTGCGCTCCTTGTCGGCGTCGATGCGCTCGACGTCGTCGGGCGCGAGGCCGGCGCCCCAGAGCGTCGCGATGATGTCGCGGCTCGTGCGGCCGAAGCTCTCGCGGAAGCGCTGCTCGCTTACGTCGATCCCGTGGCGGCGGGCGACGAGGCGCCAACTCGCGGCGTGCGCCGGGCCGGAGGCGACCAGCACGCCATCCATGTCGAAGATCACGGCGCGCGGCGTTTCACTCATAGCAGGCACTCAACAGGGCGATGTCATCGGTGAGCGGCCGTCCGCCGACGTGATCGCGCACCGCCTGCTCGATCCGGGCCAGGAGCGCGTCGGCGCCGGCGTCGTGCCGTTCGACCAGGCTCAGCAGACGCTCGAGGCCGAAGGGCTCGCCGTCGCCGGCCGCCTCGACGACGCCGTCGGTGTACACCAGCAGGCGGTCGCCCGGGGCGAACGGGACGCCGGCCAGCTCCCAGGTCTGCTCATCGAGCAGCGGCGAGACCAGCGGCCCGGTGGGTTCGAGCAGGCGCGGCGCGCGGCCGCGGCCCAGGTGAATGGCCGCCGGGTGGCCGGCGCTGAGGAATTCGAGGCGGCCGGCGCCCGGGTCGATGCGCCCGCACAGCAGCGACATGAAGCGCTGCGACCCGATCGTCCGCAGGTGGGCCAGCACGCGCCGCACGACGTCCTGCGGGGCGTGGGCCGTCGCCGCGGACTCGCGGAACGCGGCCTTGACAATGCCGGTCAGCATCGCGGCGCCCGCGCCGTGTCCGGCGACGTCGGCCACGAGGAAGCCCGCCCAGTCGCCCGCGGCGGCGTAGTCGTAGAAGTCGCCGCCGAGGTCGTCGCAGGGGGCGTAGCGGCCGGTCAGCAGGCAGCGCCCGCAGTGCAGGGGGCCGCCCGGCAGCAGGCTGCGCTGGAACGTGCGGGCCACGCGCAGCTCGCGTTCGATGCGCGCCAGGTGCCGGCGGTTCTCCTCGCGCAGGCGGCGCGCGACGGCGCAGCGCTCCACCAGCGTCCGCAGCACCTCGCGATCGAACGGCTTCTCGATGAAGTAGTACGCCGCCGCCCGGATCGCCTGCACGAGGTGGACGTCGAAGCTGTGCACGCTGCCGGTCATCAGGATCACGTCCAGGTCCGGCCAGCGCTGCCGCAGCCGGTCGAGCAGCTCGAACCCCGACATCTCCGGCATGCGCACGTCCAGCAGGGCGATGTCCGGCGGGTGGCGCTGGGCGCTGAGCAGCGCGTCGCCCGGCGTGCGGCAGCAGACGACGTCGTGCTGCGGCGCGAGCAGGCGTTCGACCGCCCGCAGCATGCCGGCGTCGTCGTCCACGACCAGGACGCGCACGGTCTTCATGTCGGCGCCTTCGCGGCCCGCGGCTGGGCGTCGCGCGCCAGCACGGGCAGGGTCAGGCGCACGCGCGTCCCGGCGCCGGGCGGGCTGTCGATCGTCATGCGCCCGCGCGCCTCCCAGATGATCGAACGGCAGATCGACAGTCCCAGGCCGTGGCCGTCGGGCTTCGTAGTGAAGAAGGGCTCGCCGATGCGCTCGATCAACTTCGGGTCGATGCCGCTGCCATTGTCGCGCAGCTCGATCTCGACCGCCTCGCTGGCCGGGCTGGCGCGGATCGACAGCCGTCCGCCGGCGGGCATCGCGTCGCGCGCGTTCGTCGCCAGGTTCAGAAACAGTTGCGACAAGTCGGCCTGCCCGACCTGCACCGACGGCAGGTCCGCCGGCAGGTCGATGTCGAGCGCGATGCCGCGGCGCTTCAGGCTGTCGCCCAGGATCGCCAGGGCCCCATCGATCGCACGCCTGAGGTTGCCCGCGCCCACCGCCCGCGAACCGCCGCGGCCGAGGCTCAGCATGCCGGCAAAGATGCGCCGGCTGGTCTGGACGGACTGCTCGATCTGCGCGAGGTCGACGGCCAGCGCGCGGGCGTCGACCTGGCGCGCTTCCGCTTCGCAGCGCAGTTGCTGGACGAGCGGCAGCACCGCGCCGAGTGCGTTGTTGATGTCGTGCGAAACGCCGCGGGCGATCGTCGCCAGCGCGTGCTTCTTCTCGGCGGCCACCATCTGGCTCTCGAGGGCCTCGGTGCGCTGGAGGTACTGGATGGCGACCGAGGCGTGCGGCGTGAACTGGCCGAGAATGTCGGCCTCGTAGCGCCCGAACGCCCCGGGGCGCAGCGCGGCCAGCCGCAGCAGCCCGATCGTCCCCAGCCGCGTGACGATGGGGGCGCACAGCAGCGCGCCCGTCGGCGGCAGGTCCGACTCGCCGTCGCGCCGGCGTTCGAAGTCGAGCCAGCGGGCCAGCGCTTCCGGCGCGCCGGGCGTCCAGCCGCGCCAAGCGCCCTCCACGTGGTCGAAGCCGCACACGCGCCCAACGCGAAGCAGCGCCCGCACCGCATCATCCAGCGCGATGTGCGCCCCGATCCGCCGGCTCTTGCCCTTGCGGCACGCGAGCTGCTCAGCCGCCAACTCGAAACCCTGTCCGTCCGCGTCGCACAGCAGCAGCGCCGACGAGTGGTCATAGCGCGTCAGCGTCCGCAGGCCGTGCAGCACCTGATAGAACAGGTCGCGCGGCCTGAGCTGCTCCATGACCTTGCGGTCGAGCCGCTGCCGCACGTCTTCGACGCGCCGCTGGTCCAGCAGCCCGAACGCCTCCGACACCCGCCCCGTGATCCGCGCCAGCACACGTCCCTCGCCCGGCGCGAATCCGCCAGGCCGACGCAGCACGAACGCCCCCCACGATCCCCCAAAACGCCGCACCGACGCGCCGATCACGTCGGGCGAAACGGCGGGGTACGCGCCGTGAACGAAGGCGCGCAGGTCGATGCCGTCCCACGCGGCGTTGGCGGGGACGTTGAACTCGACCGCGGGTTCGGCGCCGGGGCGGTCGATGACGACGGCGCAGCCGTGGCCGGCCTTCATGAAGTCGCGCGTCGCCCGCAGGGTCATGCGCAGCAGCGTGTCCGCCTCGCTGATCGAGGCGCCGCGCTCGCCCAGCTCGTGAAGGAAGCGATACAGCCTGTCGTACGCCCGCTGGCCCATCCTGTGCTTTCCGCCGGCTGCCCGCGTCGGGCCGGCTGCGCGGCGTTCCCGCGCGGGACGGCCCAATCGTCCCGCCGGCCGCGCCGTCCGGCAAGCCCGGCGGCGACCGCGCGCCCTGATTGCGGCCCGTCCGGCCCGCCGGGCCGCCGGGGTCTTATTGCGGCCGCCCGGCATCGGTTACAATCCGCCTGGCGCGGTTCTCTGAAGTTCAGTTCCGGCAGGACATCCCCTGGCCTGCCGCGAGACGACCACTTGGCAGGAGAAACTGGGAATGGACGGAGTCGTCGGTCGCGCGCGGCGCAGGGCTGGGATCGTTACCCTGCTGGTCGGAAGCCTCATGGCACCCGCGTTTGCCCGGCCCACCGGCCCGCCGGCGGCGGACGGCCCGGACGCCGTCCGGCTCGCCGAGCTGCGCGAGCGGCTGGCGCGGCAGGAGCAGCGCCTGTGCGAGCTGGAGCGCCAGGCGGCGGCCGCCGACGCCCAGGAGATCGACGCGCAGCAGGTGGCGGTGCTGCGCGCCCAGGTGCGCGCGGTGCTGGCAGAGCCGGCGCTGCGCGAGAGCCTGGGAGCCACGGCGCTCCAGGCCGGCTACGAGAAGGGCTTCTTCATCCGCAGCAGCGATGATCGCTTCCTGCTGAAGACCCAGGGCGTGCTGCAATTCCGCTACGAGTACTACAACACCCACAGCCGCAACCGCTACCTGGCGGCGGGCACGGAGCGGGACGACCGCTCGGGCTTCGACCTGTCGCGCGTGCGGCTGATCCTGTCGGGGCACGCGCACTCGCCCGACCTGACGTACTACGTGCAGGTGCGGGCCGACAGCACGCAGCGCTACGACGCCGGCGTGCTCGACGCCTATGTCAACTACCGCTTCGCCGACGCGTTCCAGGTGCGCATGGGCGTCTTCAAGGCCGCCGGCACAACCGTGAGCCTGACGTCCGACAGCGAGCTTCAGACGGTGGATCGCCCGATGGTGGACTCGGTGTACGGGCTGGACCGCGGGCTCGGGCTGCGGCTCTGGGGCCATTGGGACGACAAGCGCTTCGAGTGGTATTTCGATGCGCTGAACTCACTGCGGACCGTGCGCGGCCGCACCATCACGCCCGACCCGTCGGAGCTCGATACCAACCCGGCGGTCGTCGCCCGTTTGGTGTGGAACGCGCTGGGCTCGGGAGCGGACCTCGCCGGCGAGCCCGACCTGGCGCACCTGGCCGAGCCGGCGCTGAACTTCGCGATGCACTATGCCTTCAACGAGGACGACGGCGACCCGACCGGCCTGCGCATTCCGGCGCCGCTGCTGATCCGTCCGCACGGGACGGGGGCCTTCGGTCTCGTGTCCAGCCGCGGCTTGCAGATCAACCAGTTCGGGCTCGCCAGTGCCTTCAAGTGGCAGGGCTTCTCGGCCCGCGGCGAGTACATCCTGCGGCTGATCGACGTGCGCGACCCGGCGGCGCCGTGGCTGGCGCAGACGGGCGACGACTCGACCACGGCGCAGCACGGGGCGTACGTGCAGGCGGGGTACTTCTTGCCGATTCCCGCGTTTGAGCGCAAGGTCGAGGTCGTCGGGCGCGTCGGCGTGGTCTCCGCGCTCGCCGAGAGAGTCGATTGCGCACTCGAGTACACGGGGGGTCTGAACTACTACATCAACGGGCACAAGGTGAAGCTCCAGACCGAGGTGACGCACATTACCGAGGCCCCGATCAGCAGCGCCAGCGCCGGCGTCGCGACCGTGAATGACGAGGCGTGGTTCTGGCGGATGCAGCTACAGATCGCGTTCTGACAGCCCGTCAGCCGGGCTCAGTGCTGGCGGTCGGTTATCAGACCATCAGTGGGGCGTCGTGTTTTTTTTCAAGAATAACCAACCATCCGCTCCCGTCTGTGTCCGTAGTGATCGCGGGGCGAATGTCGCGGCCCGCGCGTGGAATGGATAGAACGCAAGGAGTGTAAGTCATGTCGAAGCCGATGGTTGTCGCGTTCAGTGGGGCGCTGCTTCTGGGCCTGGCCACGAGCCCGGCGCTGGCCGATAACTTCGCTTTCGGGTTCAGCTACGGCTCCGGCTATGGCTATTGCGAGCCGGTCTACGCGGCTCCGGTCTACGGGGGCTACTGCGGCACGGCCTACGTCGCGCCGTCGTACTATTGCCCGCCTCCGGTCGTGATCGTTGACCGGCCCCGGTACTACACGACCCCGCGGTATCGCGGTGGCTACTACTACGGCCACGATCGTCCGCGCACCATCAGCGGCGGGTTCGCGAACATCGGCGGCTTCCGTGCCGGTAACTTCAACTACCAGGGCCACAGCCGCTCGTTCGGCATCCGCGGGATTCAGGGGCCCCGCGGCGGGCGCGCCGGGCAGTTCTACTACCAGGGCCGGTAGAGCGCCGAGGCCTGTCGGCGACCCAGGTCGCTGAACGGGCCGCGGAAGCGACAGGCGAACGCGGGGGCACCCCCGGCTGACCCAGCCGGGGGTGCCCTTTCTGCATGGGGCGGGACTCCGGTGGTTTCGCGGCCGGCCGAAAGGCGGGACAATGCCCGGCGGTTCTCGATCGCGCGTGGAACGACAACGGAGAGCATCATGCAGCGCAGCAGATTTCTGGCCGTGCTACTAGGCGTTTCGGCGGGCGGCCTGGCAGCCACGGCCTACGGTCAATCCTCGGAGGCCGCGCAGCCCGCGCCGAAAGCGATCTACGACGAGCAGGCCGATGCCAAGGCGGACATCGCCGCGGCGCTGGCCAAGGCCAAGCGCGAAAACCAGCGCGTGCTGGTCATGTTCGGCGGCAACTGGTGCGGCTGGTGCCACAAGCTGCACGGCCTCTACAAGCAGGACAAGGAGATCGCCCGCAAGCTGCTCTACGAGTATCGGCTCGTGCTCGTCGACATCGGCCGCTGGAACAAGCACATGGACGTCGCCGAATCGTACAAGGCGGACCTGAAGAAGCACGGCGTGCCGTTCCTGACGATCCTCGACGCCGATGGCAAGGTCATCGCCAACCAGGAAACGGGCGCGCTGGAGGAGGGCGATCATCACGACGTGCGGAAAGTGCTGGAGTTCCTGGCAAGGCACCAGGCGCCGCCGCAGGACGCCGACAAGCGCCTGGCCGCGGCCCTGGCCGAGGCGCGCTCCGACAACAAGCGCGTCTTCCTGCACCTGGGGGCGCCGTGGTGCGGCTGGTGTCACAAGCTGGAGGACTTCCTGGCGCGCCCGGAGATCGCCGGCGTCATCGCCCGCGACTACGTCGACCTGAAGATCGACATCGACCGCATGACCGGCGGCAACGAGGTCGCCGCGCGCTTCCGCGCGAGCGACAAGGGCGGCATCCCCTGGTTCGCGGTTCTCGATGCGGACGGCAAGAAGCTGATCTCATCCGACGGGCCGGAGGGCAACTGCGGCTACCCCGCCTCGCCGGCGGAGATCGCCCACTTCATGAAGATGCTCCGCGAAACGCGGCGCAACATCACCGATGAGCAGCTCACGCTGATCGAAAAGGCCCTCAAGGAAGCCGCCGAGAAGCTCGGCACGCGCTGAACGCCATCGCCCAAGGGCATCGCAATCAGGCGTAAGCGCTCGCGGCGCGAAGACCGCGAGATCGCGCGGCGCACCTCAGCCGCCGTGTCGGCGCCGCGGCGCGAGCGGCAGCAGCGTGGCGAGTGCGATCGCCGCGATGCCCGCGCCGCAGCGCGGACCGCTGAGCGGCGGCTGGCCGCTCTCGTCACAGTCGGGAACGCCGGTGCCATTGGCATCGGTGTCTGGCTGGCCGCAGCCGCAGGCGCCGGGCGCCGTCTTGAGCGGGTCGCCGGGGCAGCCGTCGCAGGCGTCGCCGGCGCCGTCGCCATCGGCGTCGGCCTGGTCCGGGTTGAACGTGTGCGGGCAGTTGTCCGCCGCGTCGCACAGCCCGTCGCCGTCGGTGTCGAGCGCGGCGGCGCAATCGCCGACGGCGTACGCCTGGCCGACGTTGTCAACGAGGACGACGGGGTCGAACGTGACGGCGTAATCGTCGGCGTTGGCGACGGACACGTCGGCGAAGGGCGGAAGGAAGACGAGCGCCTGGCGACCCGCCGGGCTGAGCGGCAGGGGGAAAGGCGGGCCGAATTCGCCGTCGAGGTCGTTGAAGTCAGCGCCGCTGGTCGGGCCGGTGTAGTCCGCACCGCCCCACGAGAGCCGGCAGATCACGAGCGTTCCGTCGTCGGTTTCGAAGGTGAGCGTCCCGGCCGCGAAGTAGGACGCCGGGATGAGGCTGGTCAGCTCGAAGTCCGGCGTGACGGGCGGGTCGGTGTAGGACGACATCGCGGCGCTGGCGATGAGCACGCGGTCACCGGCGGCGCCGAAGGGCACGGGGCGATCGAAATCAACGATCACGATGGGGTTGGCGCCGGAGGCGTTCCGCAGCACAAGCCGGCCCGGGTTGAGCAGGTTCTGGCCGTCAAAGCGCATCCGCAGCTGGATCGCCTGGGCGCGGCTGTCGCCGTTGACGCCGACGATGATCTGCTCTACGTGCATCCAGTGGAAGGTCGCGTTGGCGGCGGGGGCGGCAAGGGTCAAGAGCGCAAACAGGGCGCAGACTCGGGCTAACCTGGCTGAGCTGACGAACACGGCTGCCATGCGCGCACCTCGGCTCATGCGCCTTTCGGGAGGCCCCGGGGGATTCTTCGGCGTGGCGCGGCGGGGCACTTGAAGGCGGGAGCGGGTGTGGGCTGGCGCGAGGGCCGGCGGGCCGCGGTGGCGCAGGGACTGCACGTTTGAGATCGGAGCGTGGGGGCGCATAATATGATGCTGCGGCCCGGGGCGCCTCCTCCGCCCCGGATCGCGACGGGCGCGCTGCGGCGCGGCACGAGGCGAGGAAGAACAGGCAGTCAGCGACATGTCAGCGGACTTCATGCCGATTCGCGGCTACGACCACGTGGAGTTCTACGTCGGGAACGCCAAGCAGGCGGCGCACTTCTACGACAAGACCTTCGGTTTCCGCCCGGTGGCCAAGCTGGGGCTCGAGACGGGGGTGCGCGACCGGGCCAGCTACGTGATGCAGCAGGGCGCGATCCGCTTCGTGTTCACCAGCGCGCTGACGCCCGACCACGAGATCACTCGGCACTGCGCGCTGCACGGCGACGGAGTGAAGGTGATCGGGATCGACGTGCCGGACGTGGCCCAGGGGATGCGCGAGGCGAAGGCGCGCGGGGCGACGGTGATCCAGCCGGCCAGCGCATTCGAGGACGAGCACGGGGTCTTGAAGACGGGCATCCTGCGTTACGCCGGCGACACGGTGTTCAAGCTCGTGGAGCGCTCGGGGTATCGCGGGCCGTTCGCGCCGGGCTACCGGGCGATCCAGCCGGTGGGGCAGCCGCGTCCGGTGGGGCTGGCGGCGATCGACCACATGGTGACGAACGTGTACCTGGGCGAGATGAACTACTGGGTGCGCTGGTTCGAGCAGGTGCTGGGCTTTTCGCAGCTCACGCACTTCACCGACAAGGACATCAGCACCGAGTACAGCGCCCTGATGAGCAAGGTGATGGAGAACGGCACCGGCAAGTGCAAGTTCCCCATCAACGAGCCGGCCGAGGGGAAGAAGAAGAGCCAGATCGACGAGTACCTCGACTACTACTGGGGCCCGGGCGTGCAGCACGTCGCCATGAACTCCGCCGACATCTGCAAGACCGTGCGCGAGCTGCGGCAGCGCGACATCGACTTCCTGCGCGTGCCCGACACCTACTACGAGGACCTCAAGCAGCGCGTCGGCAAGATCGACGAGGACTACGACGAGCTGCGCGAGCTCGGAATCCTGGTCGATCGCGACGAGGACGGCTACCTGCTCCAGATCTTCACTGCGCCGGTGCAGGACCGCCCGACGCTCTTCTTCGAGGTCATCGAGCGCCACGGCTGCCGCGGGTTCGGGCAGGGCAACTTCAAGGCGCTCTTCGTCAGCCTCGAGCGCGAGCAGGCCCGCCGGGGCAACCTGTGACCGCGACGCGCACCGGCATCCACGCGATCGTCGCCAAGCCGCGCGGCTTCTGCGCCGGCGTCGAGCGCGCCGTGCGCGTCGTCGAGCTGGCGCTCGAGCAGTACGGCCCGCCCGTCTACGTCCGCAAGCAGATCGTTCACAACCTGCACGTCGTCGAGCGCCTGCGCGCCCGCGGGGCCGTCTTCGTCGAGGAGCTCGGCGAAGTGCCGCGCGGCGCCATCGCCGTCCTGTCGGCCCACGGCTCGGCGCCGCAGGTCTACGGCCAGGCCGGCGCGCTCGACCTGCGGCTCATCGACGCCACCTGCCCCCTGGTCACCAAGGTGCACGGCGAGGCCCGGCGCTACGTGAAGCAGGGCTACCGCATCATCCTCATCGGCCACGCGGGCCACGACGAGGTGATCGGCACGATGGGGCAGGCCCCGGACCGCACCGTGCTCATCGAGACGCTCGACGACGTCGCCCGCCTCGCGCTCGCCCCGGACGAGCCTGGCGTCATCCTGACGCAGACCACGCTCAGTCAGGACGACACGCAGGCGCTGGTCGACGCGCTGCGGCGGCGTTTCCCGCATCTCGAGCTGCCGCCCAGCGAGGACATCTGCTACGCGACGCAGAACCGCCAGAACGCCATCAAGCAGGTCGCCGGCCGGCTCGACCTCCTGCTGGTCGTGGGCTCGCGAAACTCGTCGAACTCGCAGCGGCTCACGGAGGTAGCCCGCGCCCGCGGCGTCAAGGCGCACCTCATCGAGGACGCCGGCCAGATCGACCCGCGCTGGCTGGAGGGCGTCGCCTGCGTCGGGGTCTCATCCGGCGCCAGCGTGCCGGACGACCTCGTGGAGGAAGTGCTCGTGCGTCTGCGGCGGCTGGGCGTGACGAGCTGGGAGGAGATCGACGCGCCCGACGAGGGCGTCGTGTTCAACCTGCCGCCGTTCACGCAGCTCACGCGCGCCGGCCGCGGCTTGTAGAGTCGAGGCTCTCCCACCCCCGATCCGAGCCGGGCCCGCAAGCTCAGCGGCTCCGCCACTCCGCCGCCCGGGCGTCGTGTCCGGCCTCGGGCTCGGCCGCGTGCCAGGCGTCGTACAGCTCGGCCAATGCGCGGGCGGCGTCGCGCGTCTGGCGATGCGCGGCGCCCAGCGCCCGCGAGAGCGTCTCGTGCGCCTCGAGCAGCGCGGCCTGCGAATCCCCATGGCGCCCGGCGGCCGTCAGCGTGCGGCCGTAGTGCGTAAGAAAAACGCCCAGCACATAGTGTCCGCGCAGGACGCTGCGACCGCGCTCGACCGCTTCGGCGCCGAGCCGCGCCGCCTCCTCCAGTTTCCCTTGCAGGCGCAGCACGACCCCCAGGTTGCTCATCGAATCCAGTGTCGCCAGCTTGTCTTCGCCCAGCAGCCGTCGCTGGCGATCAAGCGCCTCGCGCACCAGCGGCTCCGCCGCCGCCGGCTCGCCCCTGGTCGTCAGCAGCGCGCCGAGATTGGTGATGGCGATGATGGTGTTCTGGTGGTCGTCGCCGAGCACCCGCCGCATGCGCTCGACCGCCTCGCGGCAGAAGGGCTCTGCCTCGTCCAGCCGTCCCTGGGTGCGCAGCAGCAGGCCCATGTTGTTCGTGGCGATGAGGGTGTACGGATGGTCCTGGCCAAGCAGGCGGCGGGTCTGCTCGAGCGTCTCGCGGCAAAAGGGCTCCGCCTCGTCCAGCTTGCCCTGGTACTGGAGCAAACCGCCGAGGTTGTTGATCGAGGTCACCGTATCCGGGTGATTGTCGCCCAGCAGACGCCGGCGGGCTTCGAGCGTCTCGCGGAAGTACGGCTCGGCCTCGTCGAATCGGCCCCGTTCGCGCAGCACTACGGCCAGGTTCGAGAGCGAGAGGAGTGTGCTGCGGTGGCCGTCGCCGAGCACGCGCCGCTTGGTCTCCAACGCTGCCCGGTAACATTCCTCAGCTTCGGAGAGCCGGCCGAGGTTGTTCAGCGCCAATCCCAGGTTGCCCTGCGCGCTATACGTTCCTTCGTGGTCCTCGCCGAGGAAGCGCCGCGCCTGCTCAAGGGCTTCGCGGCAGACGGGCTCGGCTTCCGCCAGCCGGCCCTGGTGGACGAGGACCTGCCCGAGGTTGTTGAGGGCGCTGATGACCTCCGGGTGCTCCGCGCCGGCTTCGCGCCGGCCGGCATCCAGCGCCTCGCGGTAGCGCTGCTCGGCCTCGCGCAGCTTGCCCTGCGCCTGGAGCAGCATCCCTTCGCGATTGACCGACGCCAGCGTATCGGGATGTCCGTCGCCGAGCGCGCGTCGGCGGATGTCGAGCGCCTCGGCCTGGGGGGCGACGGCGCGGTCGCCCAGGCCGAGCTCGCGCAGCGTGTCCGACGTGGCCTGGAGCAGGCGGGCGCGGAGCAGCGGCTGGTCCGGGAACTGCTGATCGATCGCCTCAAGCGCCCGCGACAGCACGCTGGCGTCGAGCGCCTCAAGCGAGACGTCCGTGAAGCTCACGCCCGCCAGCACGCGCTCGACCTCGCGTTGGGCGGCGTCCAGCTCGGCCTCGGTCGCGCTGCGCCCGGCCAGCAGCACTCGGCCCTGCCCGACGACGGCGTCGCGGATACGCACGCCCATCAGCGCCGGGTCGAGCTCCGAAAGCTGGCTCGCCTGGAACGACGCCACCTGGTCCAGCTCCGCGGCTCGCTGACGCGCCGCCGCCTCGGCCTCACCGGCGCGGCGGGCCTCGCGCTGGGCGAGGTCTGCGGCCTCGGCGGCCTGGGCGGCGTGCTGCTGCGCCTCGCGGCGGGCGACGGACTCGGCCTTGGCCGCGTCGTCGGCGCGCGATTTTTCGCGGAGCGCCCAGAGCATGCCGGTCGTCGTGCCGGCCACGGCCAGCACGAGCAGCAGCGCGATCATCGCGCCCGCCAGCACGCCGACTTTGTGGCGGCGGACGAACTTGCGCAGGCGATAGGCCGAGCTGGGCGGTGCGGCGAGGATCGGCTCGCCGCGCTCGTGGCGCAGGATGTCCTGGGCCAGCGCGTCGGCGGTCCCGTAGCGGCGCGTGCGGTCCTTGTCCAGGCACTTCATCACGATCCAGTCGAGGTCGCCGCGGACGCGCCGCAGCAGGCGTGCGGGGTCGATCTGCCTGCGGGCGGCGACGCTGGGCAGGGCGTCGAGCCGGCTGAGCCGGAGACTGGGCGTGGGCGGCTCTTCCTCGCGGATGATGCGCTGGATCTCGGCGAAGGCGGCGCTGCGCAGCCGGCGGGCGTCGAACGGCAGGGCGCCGGTGAGCAGCTCGTACAGCAGGACGCCGAGGCTGTAGACGTCGCTGCGCGTGTCGATGTCGCTGGAGGTCATCTCGGCCTGCTCGGGGCTCATGTACTCGGGCGTGCCGATGAGCTGGCGGTGCTCGGTGAAGACCGTCTTCTCGGTCAGGCGGGCGCTGGTCGCCTTGGCGATGCCGAAGTCGATCACCTTCGGGATCGCCTGGCCGTCGGTGCTCGTGACGAGAACGTTCGACGGCTTCAGGTCGCGGTGAATCACGCCTTTCTGGTGGGCGTGCTGCACGGCCTGGCACACCTGCGCGAACAGCCGCAGCCGCTCGTCGATCGAAAGCTGGTTGCGGTCGCAGTAGTCCGTGAGCGGCTCCCCGCGCACGAGCTCCATCACGAAGTAGGGGCGGCCCGCCTCCGTCGCGCCCGCGTCGAAGACCCGCGCGATGTTCGGGTGCTCCATCAGCGCCAGGGCCTGCCGCTCGGCCTCGAAGCGCGCGATCACCTGCCGCGTGTCCATGCCCAGCTTGATGATCTTCAGCGCCACGCGCCGCTGCACCGGCGATTCCTGCTGGGCCATGAAGACCGAGCCGAACCCGCCCTCGCCGATCAGTTGCAGCAGCTTGTAGCGCCCGATGATCGAGCCCGGGCCCTCGCTGACCGCCGCGCCCGCGCCCGCACTCGCCGCTTCCCCACCGCCCGCCGACGCCGTCGGGGCCGCCATGAACCGCGGCGCGTCCTCGAAGATCGCCAGCAGGTCCTCGACCTTGCGGCGCAATCCCTCGTTGCCGGCGCACACCCGGTCCAGGAACGCGCCACGCTCCCCAGCCGGCAGCTCCAGCGCGTCGTTGAAAACATCCTTGGGCGACCGTGCCTGGTCCACCTCGCACCTCCTGAAACCTGGGGCTGGGCGGCCCGCTGATCCTGCTCTACCAGCTAGGCGCAAGACACGTGCGGGCAGCGCCCGGATTCCGCGAAGTCCGCCGACTGTCCGGAGTCGAGTATGACTTGACCGCCCCGCGGGGCTTGCCGTGCCCGCGGTGAGGCGGCCGCCATTGTAACCGCGAGCGGCCGAGCGGGTATCTTCCGGTGCAGCGGCATGGCTCTGAACGGCTCCAACCAGGCGGACGGCAACCGCGGTGACGGTCACGCGCCGGCCGGAGGCGCCGTCACGCCTCTGCATCGGCGGCTGCTTCTGGCCGCGACGTTGGCGCCGCTGGCCGCCCTGGCGCTGCTTTCGGCCTTCGATGTTCCCCTGGGCCTGCCGGGCCGGTTCGTCTACCCCTACTCGCCAGTCGTCGGGGAGCGGCTGAGGGCGCTACCCTGGGTGCCGCTGCTCGCCGCGGCCATCGGACTTGGTGCGGCCTGGAGCCAGGATTCCCGGCGGGTGCGGCGGATCGGCGGGCAGGCGCTGTTCTGGATCGGGTGCGTGGCCGGAGGAGCATGGAGTTTCGTTGCGCCGCCGCAGTTTGTCTCGCAGCATTACTTCAACATGGTATCCCCCTCTCACGATGGGGCGTTCCTGGCGGAGGCGCGAAAGATCGCGCGGCTGGGAGAGTATCTGCGGCGTTTTCCGGAGCGCGCCCGCACGCCGCAGGAAGAGATGCGCGGCACGCGCGTGATCAGCAATCCGCCGGGTGCGACGGTTCTGGCTCGCGCCGTCCTGCGGCTGATGGCCGGCTGGCCGGAGCTGGCCGGCGCGCTCGAACGCGCGTTTGTCTCCGCCGAGGTGGACGACCCGCGTGCAAGGCGCGAGATCGCGGAGGCGCTGGCGTTCGCGATCGTGCTCGCGGCGCTGTGGCTGGCGGCGGGGCCGTTCATTTATCTCGCGGCGCGCGAGCTGCTCCCCGACGGAGCGGCGCTGCTCGTGGCCGCCGGCTGCCTGCTGACGCCGGCGACGCTCACGCTGAGCCCGGGCAAGGACTCGGCACAGCTCCTGACGACGGCCATCGGGCTGTGGCTGTGGCTGCGGGCCTGCCGCCGACAGCATGCGATCCTGGCCGCGCTTGCGGGGGCGGCGTTTGCCGCGGCATGCCTCGTGAGCCTCGTTCACGTCTGGGTGGCGGCCGCCGCCTGCGGTGCGACCGCGCTTCACGCCCTCCGTCGAAGGGCACTGACGCCGCTGCTCGTCCGCGTGGCGGTGCCGGCGGCGAGCGCGGCGGTGGTGTTCTGGATGGTGCTGGCGGTGGCGTGGGGCGCGAACGCACTGGAGATCGGCCGGGCGGTGGCCGCGGCGCAGGCGAGCGTGACGCGCGGGCCGGACGCGATGCCCTGGTACTGGCAGGCGCTGGGCGCGCCGTTGTTCCTGCTCTTCGCGGGGCCGGTGCTGTGGACGCTGGCGCTGTGGGCCGGGTTCGAGCGCGCCCGAGATGACGCGGCGCGCCTCGGCGGGGCCCTGCTCGCCCTCACGGCGTTGATCCTGCTGGCCACCGTGATGTTCACGAACATCGAGACGCCGCGGCTCTGGATTCCCTTCACGCCGCTGCTGCTCACCGGCCTGGCGCTGGGCACACCGTCGATTCGACAGGGCGGCCCGGCGGCGGCGACGCTGATCGGCGTCCTGCTTGCCGCGCAGGTCGCGGCTTCGGCGCTGAGCTGGTCGCTGATGGACATGCGCGAGACGGAGACGCGGCTGGTGGACGGGCCCGCCGGCCAGCCGCGGCTGTTCCACTGACGCCCGGCCACGCGTCTGAAGCCGCGCCGGCCGCGGCCACCGCCAGGGATCACGCGGCCGGCGCGGCGATCGTCAGCGCACATGGGCGTCCGTTGACGCGACGCCGTCGGAGCCGGGCTGTCGCGCCTGGCGAGGGTCAGACCGGGTTTGCCCGGCGACCGACCCCGTTCACCATCCCCCGGAAAGCACACAAGTCGTGATACGCCTCGCCCGGCTATTGATTCGGCCGCGGCCCGCCGCGCGTTGAACGGCACGGCCAGGGCGCGCGGGAGAGGGCCGCGGCGGGCGCGGGCATCCGGATCAGCAGGCCGTTTCAGTGCACGGCATGATGCCCGTAAAGCGTGGTTCGGCGGTGGGGAGGAGTTGGATTGTCTTGGAGCGGCAAACAAAGCGCTGCCGGGTCAGAATCCGCCGTTGCGGGTGGAAGAACCGCGCGGCTGAAAAAGCCAACATTCGCCGCCGCGGGTCCGCTACACGCAGCCTCGGCCGGCCGGGTTGGAGAATCCGTCGTCGTGGAGTCGGACGCGCCAATGGCTTGGGGCGGGGTACAATAGACCGTTTACGGTGGGGGCCGAGGGCCCGGGAGTGACGGGAATGGAAACGGGGCAGCCCGATCTGGCGACCGAGTTGACGCCGAGGCAGATCGTCAAGGAGCTGGATCGCTACATCGTGGGGCAGGACGACGCGAAGCGTGCGGTGGCGATCGCCATCCGGAACCGGTGGCGGCGGCTCCAGCTCGGGCCCGAGCTGCGCGAGGACGTGGCGCCGAAGAACATTCTGATGATCGGGCCGACCGGCGTGGGCAAGACCGAGATCGCGCGGCGGCTGGCGCTGCTGACGCACGCTCCGTTCATCAAGGTCGAGGCGACGAAGTTCACCGAGGTCGGGTATCACGGCCGCGACGTTGACAGCATCATGCGCGACCTGGTGGAGCGCGCCGTGAGCCTCGAGCGGCAGTCGGCGGCGGTGCGCGTGCGCGACCGGGCGGCGCAGGCGGCCGAAGACCGGATCATCGACCGCCTGCTGCCGGGTGAATCCTCCGCAGGCGAAGATGACGAGCGCCGGCAGCGGACGCGCGAGAAGCTGCGGGCGCAGTTGCGGGCCGGTGGGCTCGGCGAGCGCACGATCGAGGTCAGCGCCGAGGACAGCGGCGCGCCGGCGCGCATGCTCAGCGTGCTGGGCCTCGAGCAGGTGGGCCCGGAGATCGAGCAGATGTTCGAGCGCGTCCTGCCGCGCACGGTGCGCCACATGCGCCTGCCGGTGCCGCAGGCGCTCGAGGTCATGATCCAGCAGGAGATCGAGCGGCTGATCGACCACGAGGCCGTCCAGTCGGCGGCCATCCGCCGGGCCGAGCAGACGGGGATCGTGTTCCTCGACGAGATCGACAAGATCTGCGGGAGCCCGGTGGGCGACGTGGGCGGGCCGGACGTTTCGCGAAGCGGGGTGCAGCGCGACCTGTTGCCGCTGGTCGAAGGCACGACGGTGAACACGCGCTACGGGCCGGTGCGCAGCAACCACGTGCTGTTCATCGCGGCGGGGGCGTTCACCACCGTGCGGCCGAGCGACCTGATGCCCGAGCTCCAGGGGCGCTTCGCGATCCGCGTCGAGCTCGACGATCTGGCGGCGGAGGACTACTACCGCATCCTGACCGAGCCGAAGAATGCGCTGCTCAAGCAGCAGGTTGCGCTGATGGCGACCGAGGGCGTCGAGTTGAGCTTCAGCGACGAGGCGGTGCGCGAGATGGCCCAGATGGCGTTCAGGGCCAACGAGATGCTGGAGAACATCGGCGCCCGCCGGCTGTACACGATCATCGAGAAGGTGGTGGACGACATCGCGTTCAACGCGTCGGACGCGGTGAACAAGAAGGTCACGATCGACATCGACTACGTCCGCATGCACCTCTCGGACGTGCTCAGCGACGAAGAACGCAGTCAATACCAGCTCTGAGCCGCCCCCAGCCCGACCGGCCCCAGGCGTACGACCGCCCGCGAAGCGAGCGCCCCGCGAGCCGCGAGCGCCCCACGAGCCGCGAGCGACCCACGAGCCGCGAGCGCAAGCGAGTGGCGTAGCCGAAGTCCTCGCAAGCAACTCGCCGCAAGCCCTCCTACCGATGCACCTCGGTCCGTCCCTGCCGCTGCAACAGCGCCAGCACAACGCCCGCCGCACAAAGCACCCCGCCGCCGATCAACCAAACCGCGGGCACGCCGGCCTTCTCGTCGAGCACGAGTCCCAGCGATTCCAGCAGCGGTTGCAGGCCGTCGGGCCGGTGGCTCAGGATGGCGATGCCGTTGTGCAGCGCGTGGGCCAGCGCGGCCGGCCAGATGGAGCGATACTGCACGGCGAGGATTCCGAGCAGCAGGCCGAGGGCGGTGGTCTGGACGATGCGATGGGCGCTGTAATGGTTCAGTCCGAAGGCCAGCGCTACGATCAGAACCGCCGGAACCTTGCCCAGGCCGGAGCGCAGGCCGCTCAGCACGAATCCGCGAAAGAACCACTCTTCGACGAACGCCGGGATGAGCCCGAGCGTGAGCACGACGAGCACGGGGCTGAGCCCGTTGAGCTCGCGCTCGAAATCCTGCGCGTGCCGCTGAACGGCGGAATCCACCGGGAAGTGCTGCGACTGGAACACCACGTAGCCGATCGTCAGAACCCAGGTTGAGCAGCCCAGGAGCGCGGCGGCGGCCCAGCCGGCGGCGGTCGGCGGGCGCAGCGCGAAGGCGCTGGGGACGTTGATGCGCAGGTAGCGCGCCGCGGCCCAGGGGCCCAGGCCGTACATCAGCGCCAGAATCGCGGCCAGGCCGATCAGCAGCGCCTCCGTATTCAGCCCGGATCGCGCCAGGGCCTGCTGAAGGTAGAAGTTCAGCGTGTACGCCAGCGCCAGCACCAGCAGGGCCGTCGCCGCGCTCGGTGCCATCCGCGGAACAAAGAACCGCCGCTGAAACAGCGTCCTGAGCGAACCGGCGTCGGCGAAGAGCACGGCCTCCTGGCCGAACAGGCGCGCGGCGACGGCGATGGCGGCGGCGCCGTAGAGGCTGGTCGAGAGCAGCACCCAGGCGATCGCGGCGTAGTCGAAGCGCCCGAGGAACAGGTCGCGCGTCAGCACGACGATGTTGGCCACGGGCATGACGACGATCGGGCCCTCGAGGCGCGTTCCGGGGAGAATGCCGACCACCGCCGGAATGAGCGCGGCCATCATGACGGGCACGACGTAGTTCTGGGCCTCCTTGAAGCTGCGGGCGAAGCTGCACACCGCCAGCAGGATCGCGCCGAACATCACCGCCAGCGGCACCAGCAGCACGAAGATCAGCGGCAGCGCCGTCAGCGGAAAGACGAACTCGCCGCCGCGCGTCAGCGTATCCCCCACGCCGCCGAGGTAGATCGTTCCGCCGATGCTGGCGAGGTTCAGCACCGCGCTGAGCAGGCCGATCAGCGTGACGACGATGAACTTCCCGACGATCAGCTCGATGGTCGGCACGGGCGCGACGACGAGCGTCTCGAGCGTGCCGCGCTCGCGCTCGCCGGCGGTCAGGTCGATGGCGGGGTAGATCGCGCCGGTGATGGTCATGACGATCAGGATCAGCGGGACGATCTGCCCCAGCACGGCGCCCGACATGCGCTCGGGCGGGGCGATGTTGCGCTCGGTGATCGCCACGGGCTGGACGAAGCTCTCGGGCAGGTTCTGGGCGCGCAGGCGTTCGCGCACCAGCGCTGCGCCGTGCCGCTGGAGAATCCCCGACAGCCCCGGGGCCGCAAAATCGCGGCTGCGCACGTCGCTGCCGTCGTAGATCAGCTCGATGCCCATGGCGTCGAGCGCCGGCGGCGCGAGCCGTTCGGGCGGCGCGCCGTGGAAGCGCAAGGCGACGTGCACGTCGCCGGCGCGCACGGCGGCCTCGATGTCAGCGACGACGAAGACGCGGAAGGGCGGCGGACGCTGCTCGCTGCGCTGCCGTGCGCTGTGCTCCTGCGCGGCGTCGGGGGCCGCGGGTCCGGTCTCCGGGGCGGAGCGCGCCAGGAGCGAGGCGTCTTCCTGAATGACCTGCTGGGTCCAGAGCTGCGCGGGACGCGATTCGACGGCGACGTTGTAGACCTCGGTCCCGAGCAGGGCCTGCTGGACCTCGAGCGCCTGGAGCGAGCCGAGCATCAGGGCCGGGTAGAGCACCATGGGCACCAGCACCATGGCGATGACCGTGCGGCGGTCGCGCAGCAGGTCGATGAGTTCCTTGCGCCAGATGGTGTTAATGCGCGAGAAGCGGCTCATCGGCTCCCACCAGGTGCAGGAAGACTTCGCTCAGCCGGGTGCGCCCGGTGCGCTGCCGCAGGGCATCGAGGTCGCCCTCGGCCAGCAGGGCGCCGCGATGGATGAGTCCGACGCGGCGGCAGAGGACCTCGATCTCGTCGAGGGCGTGCGTGCTGAGCAGCACGGCCTTGCCCTGCTGCGCCTGCGACTGGATCAGCCTCAGGATCAGCCGGTTGCTGAGGACGTCGAGGCCGAGCGTCGGCTCGTCGAGGATGAGCACGGGGGGGTCGGCGATGAGGGCGCGGGCGATGTTGGTGCGCTGGCGCTGGCCGGTCGAGAGGGCGCCGCAGCGCAGCCCGAGGAAGTCACCCATTCCCAGGTATTCGGCCAGCTCGCCGATCCGCCGCCGGCGCGCCTCGCGCGCCATTCCGTACAGCGTGCCGAAGTAATCGAGCAGCTCGCGTGGGGTGAGCCGGGCGTAGAGGCCGGTGTTGGCGGTCAGGTAGCCGATCTTGCGCTTGACCGCGAGGGGAAAGCGGGCGACGTCCTGGCCGTCGATGAGGACGCGCCCCTCGGTCGGTTGCAGGAGGCCGCTGATCATGCGCAGCGTCGTGGTCTTCCCCGCGCCGTTCGGGCCGAGCAGGCCGTAGATCTCGCCCGGGGCGACGCTCAGGCTGAGCTGGCGGACGGCGAGCTTGCGCGTCCCGTCGGGGTTTGGAAAGGCCTTGGAGAGCTGGTCGGCGACGATCAGGGCCGGCGGCGCGTCGCGGGCGACGCCGAACGCGACGTCGGCCGCGGTCTCGTTGGGTTGCTGCGGTACGGCCATTCGAACTAGCTTATCGGCTGTGGAGGTGAGCCGCGAGACACGGTCGGGACCGCGAGAAAAGGAGGGTGGCCGCGTGGCGGTTCTCGGCGAACATGGAAATGACGGGGGCGCCGCCGCGCGGCCAGAGGCGGTGAGGAGTCCCCAGGGTCGAGGGGACGGCGGGATGATCTAGAAAGTCTATGCACTGGACGGCGGGGCAGGGCAAGAGGAAGATGCGGGCCGGCCCTAGGAATATTCATTTTTCTTGAGGGGAGGTCCTGCCCGTGCCAGCCGACCGTCGTCCACAGATCAATTTTCAGGTCGATCCGAGCATGAAGCTGCTGTATGAAGAGGCCCGGGCCAACGGCCACTGGGTGACGCGACTTTGCGCCGCGGGCCTGCTGCTGATGGTCGAGGACCCGCTCGCCCGCCGCCAGGCGCTGAACCGCCTCATCGAGTGGGAGGCCGAGTTTGCCGGCGCCTCGCCGCAGAAGATCCGCAACTTCGTGCAGGGCGCACAAGACGCCCTGCGAGGGTCCGCTCGAGGTAGCTCGCCAACCCGGAAAGCTCCGCCGGCGAGAAGAAGGGCAGGACGCGGTAAAGGCGAATAAGCTGCTGCTCGACCGAACGCATCGCGGCCGCTCCTGTTTCCGGCGCCGGAACCGCATGGGGCGCGCGGCGGACGGTGGGGGCGCCTCGCCAACCGCCAGCGCGTTACGCACCACGTATTCGGCGGCGCGCGATACGGGCATTCACCTGAAACCGGCATATGCCCTTAAGGTGTCGGCCTTTGACCGGTGCGCCGGGCGGGCGAGGCGGAAGCTGGTCGCGGCTGCGACGACGGATCGGTATCGTGGAGCATTGGCGCAATCCGCGGCGCGAGTCGGTTCCTAGAGGGCAAAGGATGCTTCCCGGTGCTCACGAGCGAGAGCCCAGCGGTGGCGTTGAGGTCGCGACGCGCTCACAAGCGCTTTCGAATGCCGGGCTGAAGCGGGCGGTCGGGGTGGCGGCGCTGCTGCTCGGGCCGTTGGCCGGGCTGGGCCTGGCCTGGCTGGCCATCGACCGGCTCGTGCTTGCGCCCCGCGTCCCGCCCGTCACCGCTTCCGCCGACGAGCATGTGCGCTTCGTCGCCCACTCGCGCGGCCTGCCGGCGCTCGGCCGACAGCAGGCGGTCGAGTTCCTCAAGGCCAGGGCGCGGCGGCTGGCGGAGGACGAGGGCTTCCGCGCGGACGTGGTGGCGGCGCTCAACCGCAGCCCGGTCGAACTTCGGCGGAGCTTCGAATCGAACCTGATCGACGTGCTCAAGCCGCTGGTGATGGTGGACGTCGAGCGATTCGCGGCGCTGCCCGCGGCGCAGCGGCGTGATTTCATCGACGAGCGGATCGTGGTGTACAATCGTCTTGCGGGCGCGTACCAGTCGGCCAGGCTCGAGAAATCGACGGTCGCCGAGGGGCTGGTCAGTCGGGAGCGGCTGCTGCGGCTGCTGATGGAGAAGACATCGGAGCGCGAGCGCGACGCGGCGCTGCGTTTCGGCGAGGCGTATGGGGCGCGCGTTCAGGAAATCCTCGCCGACCCGCTTCTGAAGCGCGAGTTCGAGCAGCGCATCGCGGCCGACGGAGGCGCACCATGAACCTCGTGAACCTGACGGGCAAGCGCGCGATCGTCTGCGGCAGCACGCAGGGCATCGGACGGGCCGTGGCGGAGCTGCTGGCGCGCCTCGGGGCGGAGCTGCGTCTCATGGCCCGCGACGCGGACCGGCTGGAGGAGGTGCGGGCGGGGCTGGCGCACGGCGCGGGCCAGAACCACCGCGCCATCGCCGTCGACTTCGCCGACCCGGAGGCCGTTGCCCGGGCCGCCGCCGACAGCCTGGCGCGGGACGGGCCGGTCGACGTGCTGGTGAACAACACCGGCGGACCGAAGCCGGGGCCGATCATCGAGGCTGCGGGGGAGGAGTTCGTCAGCGCGCTGCGGATGCACGTGCTGTGCAACCAGGCGCTGGCGCAGGCCGTCGTGCCCGGCATGAAGGCCCGCAAGTACGGGCGGATCATCAACATCGTCAGCACCTCGGTGCGCGAGCCGATCCCCGGGCTTGGCGTCTCGAATACGACTCGCGCCGCGGTCGCAGGCTGGGCCAAGACGCTCGCGGGCGAGCTGGCGGCCTTCGAGATAACCGTCAACAACGTGCTGCCCGGGTACACCGAGACCACGCGGCTCCGCAGCCTGATCGAGGCCCGCGCCGCGCGGACCGGAGTCGCCCCGGACGAGATCGAGCGCGCCATGAAGGCCCAGACGCCCATGGAGCGCTTCGCCCGCCCGGAGGAGATCGCGTCCGCCGTCGCGTTTCTCGCTTCGCCGGCGGCCAGCTACATCACCGGCGTCAGCCTGCCCGTGGACGGCGGGCGCATATCGGCGCTGTAGCCGTGCTGAGAGAACGCGCATGACGGGACCAGGGCGGGCGGAAACCGAGGCGCGGCGCGCGCGGGTTGCGCCGCCTGTTCCGCGAGCGCCGCTGATCCCGTCGGTGACCGAGCGCCGGCTCGACCTGCTTTTCGCCGGCTGTTTCGCGCTGTACTGGGTCGTGTTCGTCACGCCGGTCGTGCTCGACCAGCGCCATCCCTACGACGGGTTCCGCGACATCGCTTCGGCGCGGCACTTCCAGCTTGGCGGCGGCTGGGGCGACCCCGGCTATCTCGGCGAGACGATCTGGTATCCGCCGCTGGGGCCGCTCATTGTGGCGGGGCTGTCGTCGCTGCTGGGGGTGACGATCGAGGGCCTCTATTTGTGGTCGCAGTTGCTGGTGAACTGGATGATCCCGGCGGGGCTGTACGTGGTGGTGCGGCTGGCGTGGGGCCCGCAAGTGGGGATCACGTCGGTCGTGGCGCTGCTGCTGGCGATGCCGTGGTGGCAGGAGTACGTCATCATGCACATTGCGTCGTGGCAGGCGCTGATCGGCGCGTGGGCCTTCCTGCTCGTGTACGCGCTGGCGGAGCGGCGCGAATCCGTGCTGCTCAGCGGCTTGTGCGGCGCGTGGCTGGGGATGTCGGTCCTGTTTCATCCGCTCGTGCCCGCGATCCTGGCGGCGATGATCCTGGCGCGGACCGCTTGGGACGCGGCGGCGCTGACGCGGGCCGGCACGCTCGACAGGGCGCAGCGGTTGCTGATGCGCGGGGGGTTGCTCGTGGTGCTCGCCGGCCTGATCGGCTGGCCGCTGCTCCAGCTCTTCCAGCACGGGCCGATACTCAACCGGCTGCCGCGCGAGTTCATCGACAGCAAAATGGCGACCCTGCACTGGGCGGCGATCGACGCCAACCCGTGGATCTGGGGCGTCGGACTGGCCGGTCTCGTGTCCGTCATGCGCCGCGCGAGCCTGGCGCAGCGGCTGCTGCTTTGCGGCCTGGCGCTGACCATCGCCGGGCAGGCTCCCGCGTACCTGCGCCGCTTCGGACCCGGGTGGTGCCAGGAGCTTCCCGTGCTGCTGCCGCACCAGTTCCAGATGCACTTCCAGTTGCTCTGGGCGATCTGCGTGGGGCTCGGCGTCGCTGCGCTGCTCGCGTGGCTGGCGGCGCGCGTGGCGGCGCTGCGCGATCGGCCGGCGCTGCGCGGGGCGGCGTACGCCGTCTGCCTGGCGCTCACGGGGCTCTGGGGGCTGTTGCATGCGCGTGAGCACTACAGCCACATGCCGACCCCCGAGGGCTACTACCCGGGCCATGCTCGCGCCGCGGCGGAGTGGATCCGGGCGAACACGCGGCGGGACGACGTGTTCATGCTCGACTTGCACCTGGCGTACTGCTGGCTGCACCCGAGCACGGCCCGCAAGGTCGTGCTGCTGCCGCTGGGCCACAGCAACCCGCGCGTCGACTGGGTCGAGCGCTACAACATCGCCGCCGCGCTGACCAACGCCGAGGACGCGCAGACGTTCAACCAGATCGCGCGCGCCGCAGGCGTGCAGTACTGCGTCTTCACCTGGGGGATCGACGAACAGGGACGCGCGGTGTTCGACCCGGCGTCGGACTGGATGCCGGTGTTCGCACTGGCCGAGGCCCGGGCGCTCGCCGACGAGCGCTACCTGGTGCGCGAGTACGTCGAGCCGCAAGGCATGATGATCGTGCGCATCGTCGATCCGCCGGCGCCGGACGCGCTGCCCGCCCCGACGCAAGGAGCATCGGAATGAACCGAGCCGTTGGGTTCTGGCTGTGCGTGGGTATTGCGGCCGGGGCGGTCGGCTGCCGGCAGTCCGCGAGCGTTTCCGCGGATGAGCTGCGCCGCATCCTCGACGCGCAGGCCGAGGCGTGGAACCGCGGCGACCTCGACGGCTTCATGCGGCCCTACTGGCGCTCGCCCGACCTCACATTCAGCTCGCGGGGGCAGACGCACCGCGGATACGACAACACCGTCGCGCGCTTCCGGGCGGCGTATCCGACTACGGAACGCATGGGCCGGCTGACCTTCGACGACCTGGAGGTCAGCCCGATCTCGGACGCCGCCGCCCTCGTGCTCGGCCGCTGGCGGCTGGAGCGCGCCGACGGCAGCCTCGGCGGGAACTTCTCGCTCGTGTTCCGGCGGATCGACGGAAGGTGGGTGATCGTGCACGACCACACGTCGAAGTCCGAGAACGGGACGCCATGAGCCCGCGCCCGATCGGCGTCTTCGCTCCGATATAAGGGCCTCCCGCACCCCGGCTTCGGCACTGCCGCAACGCCGGCCGGCGCCATGTCCCTGCCTGAAGTGCCGGAAAGAAGGTCTGGCGGCCCGGGCGGGTCTAAGCTAAGATAGGCTCGCTGGTTTTCCGACCATCACAGCGCCCGAGGATGGCCCAGGAGGGCGGGCCAGTCGTCAGCCACCGGGCTGAGGTTCGATCCGACCGACCGGTTTCGACCGTGCGCTGCGCCGCTAGATCACCCTTAAGGAGGTCGCCATGAGAGAGGTCCGGTTGCTTTCCTTGTTCGCCGGAACCGCCCTGACTGTTCTGCTGGCATCGAGCGCTTCGGCCGGCACGACGCCGCTGACGACGATCCGCGTCGCCGCCGGGCTGTCGAACCCGCTGTTTGTGACGCACGCGCCGGGGGACTACAACCGCGTGTATGTGGTCGAGCAGCGCTCGGGGAACGTGGGCCGCATACGCGTGCTCACGCTGCCGGGCTACGGCCTGCTCGCGTCGCCGTTCCTGTCGATCTCGCCGGTGTCGACCGGCAGCGAGCAGGGGCTGCTGGGGCTGGCGTTCCACCCGCGCTACAACGACGAGAACAACCGCCGCTTCTACGTGAACTACACAAATTCCTCGGGCGCCACGGTGATCGCCGAGTACCGGGCGCTCAACCCGCTGACGGCCGATCCGAACTCGGTGCGGATCGTGGCGACGATCGCCCAGCCGTTCTCGAACCACAACGGCGGGTGGATCGCCTTCGCCCCGGACGACACGGAGGGCTACCTCTACGTCTCGATGGGCGACGGCGGCAGCGCCAATGATCCTGGAAACCGGGCTCAGAACCTGACCGTGCTGCTCGGCAAGATGCTGCGCATCGACGTGGACGGTCCCGACAACATCCCCAACAGCGGCGACGAGGACGAGTTCCCCGCCGACGCCAACATCAACTGGGCCATTCCGCCCAGCAACCCGTTCGCCGGGGGCGGCGGCAACCCAGCGATCTGGGCCTACGGGCTGCGCAACCCATGGCGCGCCAGCTTCGACGCGCTGACCGGCGACCTGTGGATCGCCGACGTCGGGCAGAACGCCTGGGAGGAGATCGACTTCCAGCCGGGCAACAGCACCGGCGGCGAGAACTACGGCTGGCGCTGCATGGAGGGCTTCGCCTGCACCGGCCTGACCGGCTGCACCTGCAACGGGCCGGGGCTGATCCTTCCGATCTACAACTACTCGCACGCCGGCGGAAACTGCTCCATCACGGGCGGCTACGTCTATCGCGGCTGCGCGATGCCGGACATGCACGGCATCTACTTCTTCGCCGACTACTGCACGGCGCGGATCTGGAGCTTCCGCTATTCGATTCTCGGCGGCATCCAGGAGTTCACCGAGCGCACCGCCGAGCTTGATCCGCCCAACTTCACGATCAACGCCATCACGTCGTTCGGGCTCGACGCGTACGGCGAGATCTACATCACCGACCAGGGCGGCGAGGTCTTCAAGATCGTGCCGAACCAGCCGATCACCGACTGCAACGGCAACGGCATCGTCGATGAGTGCGAAGTGGCCGCCGGCGTCGTGCCCGACCTGAACAACAACGGCGTGCCCGACAGTTGCGAGTGCGTCGGCGACCTGGACGGCGACGGCGACACCGACCAGTCCGACCTGGGCATCCTGCTCCAGGCGTTCGGCAAGCATGACGGCGGCGATATCAACGGCGACGGCGTGACCGACCAGTCGGACCTGGGAATCTTCCTGGCCAACTTCCCGTGCAGCCAGCCGTAGAGATTGACCGCCGGGCGGCGTCCGGGTAATACGGGCGCCGCGACGACGGGGCCGTGCGTCACGGCCCGTGAGAGGTGACCAATGCAGGCGCTGCACGTGACAAACGCCACGCGGGCCAGCGACGTGTTCGCCGTGCCCGTGCGCACGCCGCCCTGAGCGCCACGGTCCAGCTTCTGCTGAGTGTGAAAGGGCTTCGGCGGCAGGCGTCGAAGCCCTTTTTATTGGATTTCGGCCAGGCGGGAGTGTTGTCACCCGCGGGCATGAGCCGAGACGGCCCTTGTCGGAAACGAGTCATCATCCCGGAGATGCGGCGGGGCTGCGGGCGCGCTTCGGCGCGCTGATCGCCCGCAGCGACACGCTGGCGCTGCTCTGGCTGGCGTTGCCGATGATCGGCATGACGCTGTCGCGCATGCTGATGGGCTTCATCGATTTCTACATGGTCTCGCAGCTGGGAACCGACGCGCAGGCGGCGATCTATCCGTCCGCACTGCTGCTGTTCACCATCGGCTGCGTCGGCATGGGCCTCACCCAGGGCGTGCAGACGTTCGTCTCGCAGGCCGAGGGCCGCGGCGAGCCGCAGCGCGCCGGCGCGTACGTCTGGCAGGCGCTGTACATCGCACTGATCGCCGCCGCCGTCAGCGCGCCGATCGCGCTGCTCGTGCCGCGCTGGTTTCCGTTCCTCGCGGTGCTGGGCGGGCATCCGCCGGCGGTGGAGTCGCTGGAGATCGCGTTCCTGAGCGTGACCTTCTGGGCGATCGGACCGATGACGGCCTGCGCCGGGTTGGAGTCTTTCTACAACGGCGTGCGGCGGCCGATCATCGGCTTCGCGGCGATGGGCGTTTCGCTGGTGGGCAACGTGATCGGCAACTACGCGCTGATCTTCGGCCACTGGGGCATGCCGGCGCTCGGCATCGCCGGCGCGGGCATCGCCACGCTGGCGGCCTGGTGCCTGCGGTTGATGGTGCTGCTGACGCCGCTGATGTGGCGAGGGCTGGTCGAGCGCTACCGGCTCAATGACTGGCGTCCAAAGGCGGCGCGGCTGGGCGAAGTGGTTCACCTGGGCGGGCCGGTGGCCTTCCAGTGGCTGGTGGACATCGGCGCGTGGTTCGTGTTCACGCAGTTGATGATCCCGCCCTTCGGCTCGGTCGAGATGGCCGCCGCCGGCCTGGCCATCCAGTACATGCACCTGTCGTTCATGCCGGCGCTGGGCGTCGGCCTGGCGCTGACGACGCAGGTCGGCAACGCGATCGGCGCCGGCAGCCCGGAGACCGCCGCGCGGAAGGTGCGCGCGGCCCGGCGCTTGATCTGCGGCTACATGTCGGCCATGGGACTGGTTTTCGTCACGTGCGGCGGGTGGCTGGCGGAGAGATTGTGCTTCGAGCAGGAGGCGGAGGTGCGCGCCGCGGTGATCGCTTCTGCGACGCTGATGCTCGTGTGGGTCGCGGTGTTCCAGTTCTCCGACGCGGTCTGCGTCGTCTACAGCTTCGCGGCCCGCGGGGCAGGAGACACGCGCGTGCCGGCGCTGCTGTTCGCGCTGTGCTGCTGGGGCATCTTCGTGCCGTTCGGTCTGCTGCTGAGCCGCGGCGCACCGCAGCTCGGCGCGCACGGGCCGTGGAGCATGTGCACGCTCTACATCCTGGTCCTGGGCGTGCTGTTGTGGCGGCGCTTCCACTCCGGCGCCTGGCGGCAGATACGCATCTTCGCCGATGCGCCGCCGGCCGAAACCGCCGCGACGGCCCAGCAGGCCGCGCCGGCGCCGGCGGCGGCGCTCGGAGCGGAGGCCGACGCCGGCGAGCCCGTGTCGCCCGGTTGACTCGCCACGGCCCGGCGGGGCCCGGGCGGCTTCGGGCGGCGCGGTTGACGGACGACGCGCGCCCGCTTGAGATGTGCGCGGCCTGGCGCGAGCAGCAGACGCGTGCTCGTGGCATTCATCCGGAGCCATATGCCGCACACGCCCCAACGTTCCTGGATCGAACGCACGGCGGTCAGGCTGGGCCTGATCCCGGATACGGATCAGCACGTCGAACGGCAGGGCGCTGACGGGCCCGCGGAGACAGGCGTGCTGCGTCGGTTTCCCGCGCCGGACGGCTGGGACGACGTCGTCGAGCACGACCCCAGGCAGTGGCCGCACCGGCTCGGTCCGCGGCACTACCGGCTGGTGCCGACGACGTGCTTCAACTGCGAATCGGCCTGCGGCCTGCTGGCGTACGTTGACAAGGAGAGCGGCCGGATTCGCAAGCTTGAGGGCAACCCGCTGCATCCGGGCAGCCGCGGAAAGAACTGCGCGAAGGGGCCCGCGACCATCAACCAGGTCAATGATCCCGACCGCATCCTCACGCCGATGAGGCGCGCCGGCCCGCGCGGCAGCGGGCTGTGGCGGCAGGCGTCCTGGGACGAGGTGCTGGCCGACATTGGCGGGCGCATTCGCATGGCGCTGCAAGAGGACCGCCGCGACGAAGTGGTCTATCACGTGGGCCGGCCGGGGGCCGAGGGCTTCATGGACCGCGTACTGCGGGCGTGGGGCGTGGATGGGCACAACAGCCATACGAACATCTGCTCATCCGGGGCGCGGCTGGGTTATGCGCTGTGGAGCGGCTACGACCGCCCGAGCCCGGACTACGCGAACGCGCGATTCATCCTCGCGCTCAATGCGCATCTGGAGAGCGGCCACTTCTTCAACCCGCACGCGCAGCGCATCTCGGAGGGAATCCGGGGCGGCGCCAGGCTGGCGGTCGTCGATCCGCGCCTCAGCAACACCGCCTCGATGGCGCACTACTGGCTGCCGACGGTGCCCGGCACCGAAGCGGCCCTGCTGCTCGCCATCGCCCGCGTCATTCTCGAAGAGAACCGCTTCGACCGCGCCTTCATGGAACGCTGGGTGAACTGGCGCGAGTATCTGAGGGCCTCCGGCAGCGATGCCTCGCGGTTCGACGACTTCATCGCCGCCCTGAAGCGCCACTACGCCGGCTTCACGCCGGAGTTCGCCGAGCGCGAGTGCGGCGTGCCGGCGGGAACGATCGTGGAGATCGCGCGGCAGATCGCGGACGCGGCGTCGCGGTTCTGCTCGCACACGTGGCGCGGCGCGGCCAGCGCGCATCTCGGCGGCTGGCAGGTGTCGCGCTGCCTGTTCCTGCTGCACGTGCTGACGGGCAGCGTCGGCACGCCAGGCGGCGTGAGCCCGTCGGCGTGGAACAAGTACAAGGCGCACCTGATCAACATGCCGCCGGCGCAGGACCACTGGAACGAGCTGCACTGGCCGCGCGAGTTTCCGCTGGCGCACTACGAGATGAGCTTCCTGCTGCCGCACTTCCTGAAGGAGGGCCGCGGGAAAATCGACGTTTATTTCACGCGCGTCTTCAACCCGGTGTGGACGTATCCGGACGGGTTCTCGTGGATCGAGGCCCTGCGCGACGAGAGCAAGATCGGCCTGCACGTCGCGCTCACGCCGACGTGGAACGAGACGGCGTTCTACGCGGACTACGTGCTGCCGATGGGGCACGGACCGGAGCGGCACGACCTGAACACGTATGAGACGCACAACGGCACGTGGATCGCGTTCCGCCAGCCGGTGCTGCGGGCGCACGCGCGGGCCGAGGGGCGCGCCGTGCGCGACACGCGCGACGTCAACCCGGGGCAGGTGTGGGAGGAGGATGAGTTCTGGATCGCGCTGACCTGGGCGATTGATCCGGACGGGTCGATGGGCATCCGCAAGTGGTTCGAGAGCCAGAAGCCGATGCTCGATGCGAGCGGCGCCGATCCGAGCGGCGCGTCCGCCGATCCGAGCGGCGCCCGTGAGGAAGCGGTTGCCTCAAAAGACGCACCTCCACCGGCGCAACCGCTCCCTCACGGTCGCGGCTCGGATCGGCGCGGCTCGGGTGAAGGCTCGGGTCAAGGCCCCGGTCAGCGTGCCGTCATGCTCACGGTGGATGAGTACTACGAGCACATCTTCGAGCGCGTGCCGGGCTTGCCGGAAAAAGCGCGCGAGGCGGGGCTGTCGCCGCTGGAGTACATGCGCAGATTCGGCGCATTCGAGCTGTCCAGGCGCGACTACCTGAAACACGAACGCGGGCTGAGCCAGGCGGAACTCGAGGGCACGACCGCCGACGCCGCAACCGGCGTCATTCGGCGCGGCGGGGAGGCGGTCGGCATCCGGCTGGACGATGGCCAGGCGGTCGCCGGGTTTACGACGCCCAGTCGCAGGCTCGAGTTCTACAGCCAGACGATGGTGGATTGGGGCTGGCCGGAGTACGCGCTGCCGGCGTACATCCCGAGCCACATTTACGGCCACCCCGCAGCGCAGGCGGGCGAATCGGGCCGCACGTCTGAATCGAGCCGCGCCCGTAAGGAAGCGGTTGCGCCAGGAGGCGTTCATTCACCTGAACCGCTCCCTCACGGTCGCGGCTCGGATCAGCGCGGCTCGGATCAGCGCGGCTCGGATCAGCGCGGCTCGGATCAGCGCGGCTCGGATCAGCGCGGCTCGGATCAGCGCGGCTCGGCGCGGCGCGACCCGGATCATTCCAGGCTGTCAACGCTCCCCGAGGGCGAATTCTGCCTGTTGCCGACCTTCCGCCTGCCGACGCTCATTCACACGCGCAGCGGCGCGGCCAAGTGGCTCAACGAAATCTCGCAGCGTAATCCGGTTTGGATTCATACCTCGGACGCGCGGCGCCTCGGCGTGCGCACCGGCGACCTCGTGCGCGTCATCACCCGCATCGGCCATTTCGTCGACAGGTGCTGGGTCACGGAGGGCATCCGCCCCGGCGTGGTCGCCTGCTCGCATCACTTGGGCCGCTGGCGGCGGCGCAGCGATCCGCCCAATAGCCGCTGGAGCTCGTCAGTGGTCGCCATCAACGAGTCGGCGCCTGGCCAATGGACGCTGCGCACCGAGTCCGGGCCCGGCCCGTTCGAAAGCGCCGACCCCGACAGCCGGCGCATCTGGTGGCGCGACGGCGGCGTGCCGCAGAACCTGACTTTTCCCGTCCATCCGGATCCGATCAGCGGCATGCACTGCTGGCACCAGCGCGTGCGCGTCGAGAAAGCTCACGCCGGGGACCAGTCCGGCGATGTGTTCGTCGATACCAACCAGTCGATGGCGGTCTATCGCGAGTGGATGCGCCTGACGCGCGCCGAGCCCGTCCGCCAGCACGGCCTGCGGCGGCCGCTGTGGCTGAACCGGCCGCTGCGGCCGGCGAGCGCGGCGTACGAAGTGCGCGACTGAGCGCTGGCGGGTTTGCGGCGGGCCCGGCCATGATAGGATGAGCGGCGGCCGGTCGGCGGGCTCCGCGCGCGGCGCCGTCGTCGTGCGGTTTGTTGGATGCACCGATGCGCCTTTGCTTTTGCAGCGACCTTCACGGACGCGCGCCGCTGTACTCGCAGCTCGAGCGCCTGCTGCGCGCCGAGCGGCCGGAGCTGCTGATCCTGGGCGGCGACATGTTCCCCGACGGCGACCTGGATGACCCCAGGGCCGTCCAGGGACGCTTCGTGCACGAGCGGTTCATCCCGTGGGTGCGGCGGATGCGCACGGAGCTGGCGGGCATGCAGGTCTCCTGCATCCTCGGCAATCACGACTGGCTGTTCTCGAAGGACTACCTCGCCGAGTATCACAACCAGGGCGCGATTGTCCTGCTGACACACCGGGCGCCCTGGGTGCTCGACGGCGTCGCCTTCATTGGCTACTCGCGCACGCCGCCGACCCCCTACTGGGTGAAGGACTTCGAGCGGCTGGACATGCCGGACGACCCCCCGCCCGAGATGGGCGGGGCCATCTGGGACCGGGTGACGCAGCAGCCGCGCCCGGCGGAGCCGGAGACCTATTTCGTACCCCAGACCTCGCTTCAGAGCGAGCTTGCCGGCGCGGCGCGCCCGGCGCCGCCCTGGATCTTCGTCTGTCACGCGCCGCCGCACGCCTCCATGCTGGATCGCCTTCCGCATGTCGATCACCCCGTCGGCTCGCGGGCCGTGCGCGAGTTCATCGAGCAGCGCCAGCCCCTGTGCTCGCTGCACGGCCACATCCACGAATCGCCGACCGTCACCGGGGCGTACTACGACCTGATCGGAGCGACGACCAGCATCAACCCCGGCCAGTCCAGCTCGCGCCTGCACGCCGTCCTGCTGGAGACAGGCAACGTGAAGGGCAGCCTGCAACATCGAGTGCTGGCGTGAGCCGCGGCGGCTCGCGGCCGGGGTCGGGAGCCGCCGCCCGGGCCGGCGGCGCCCACGTCGTCCTGATCGGCCATCGGGGCGCGGGCAAGTCGACGGTCGGCCGCGCCCTGGCACAGCATCTTGGCTGCGAGCTCCACGACACCGACGAGGCGATCCAGGCCGAGGCCGGCCGCTCGATCGCCGAGATTTTCCAGCAGGACGGCGAGGCGGCGTTCCGCGACCTCGAGAGCGAGGCCATCCGCCGCGCCGTCGCGCGGCCGGCCGGCGTCATCAGCGTCGGCGGCGGGGCGCTGCTGCGGCCGGCCAATCGCGACCTGCTGCGCGAAGCGGGCCTCTGCGTCTGGCTCCGCGCCAGCGTCGAGGAGCACGGCCGGCGGCTGGCGGCGGATCCGTGCTCTGCGACGCTGCGGCCACGCCTGACGGACGCGCCGGCGGCGCGCGCGGAGCTCGAGCAGTTGCTCGCGCAGCGTGAGCCGCTCTACGCGGCCATCGCCAGCGTGACCATTCAGACGGACGGGCGCAGCGTCGATACAATTGTCGCGGAAATCGCGTCCGCCCTGCGGCTGAGAGCGCCAGACGGCGGCGGCGCGGCCGAAGCGCCAGCGGCCAGAGGACGCCGGGAATGACGCCAGAGATCGTCATCGGACTGTTCACCTGGCTGCTCGGTCTGTGCGTCGGCAGTTTCCTGAACGTGGTGATCTACCGGCTGCCGGCGGGCCTATCGGTGTCGCGGCCGGCATGGTCGTTCTGTCCATCGTGCCAGGCGGGCATCCGCTGGTACGACAACCTCCCCGTGCTGAGCTGGCTGCTGCTGCGCGGACGCTGCCGGAGCTGCGCGGCGCCGATCTCGTTGCAGTACCCGCTGGTCGAGGCGGTCACCGGCCTGTTGTTCGTGCTCGTGTTCCAGTTGCTGTTCGTGGCGGAGGCGCGCGTCGGCGTCGATCGCCCCAGCCTGCCCGGCGACCTGCCCTTGCTGCTGGCGTGGCTCACGCTCGCCGCTGCGCTCGTCGCCTGTTCGGGCATGGACCTCATTGCCTACATCGTGGACACGCGCGTCACCGACTTTGCCCTGATCGTCGGCGTGCTCGCCGCCGCCTGCTGGCCGCGGCCGGAGCATGTCGTGCCCAGCGCAGGGGGCGCGGCGGGCGCGGCGGCGGTGGCGGCGTTCGCAGCCAGCGCGCTGATGCTGTGGCTGGCCGCGCCGCACACGCCTGACGCGGGCGACGCGCAGCCTTGTCCGCCCACGCCCGCCGGCGACAGCACAACCACGACCGGGGCGGCGCAGGCTGGGGTGAGCGCCGCCGATGCGCCGACCGGCGCCAGCGACGCGGCCGCCGCCGCATCGCGGGCTGCACCGCCCGGGCGCAGCGGCATGGCGGCGGGGGCGCTGGCCACGCTGGCGCTGTGCGGGCTGGCGGTGGTGCTGCTTCCGGCGACGGGGCAAAGCGCGGAGCCATTTGCAGCGGCGAACCTGCCCATTCACGCGGCGCTGCTGGCGCTGTTCTTCGCGATCGTGCTGGCCGGCGGCCATCACCGGCCGGCGGACCAGGAGCTTCACGCGGCCATCGAGAGCGAGGCGCGCAGCGCCCGGCGGGTGATTCTCGCCGAGATGCTCTGGCTGCTGCCGATCGTCGGCGCGGGGGCGCTGGCGGCGCTGCTCGTCCTGTGGGTGCCGGCGGTTGCGGATGCGTGGGCCGCGCTCGCAAACTGGCGGGCCGGAGGACTCGCGCCCCTCGGCGGCGCCGCGTACGCGATGCTGGGGGCGATGGCGGCGGCAGGCGCGGGCTGGGTCATTCGCATTCTCTTCACGCTCGCGCTGGGGCGCGAAGCGTTCGCCACCGGCGACATTTTCGTCCTGGCGGCGGCGGGCGCGGCGATCGGGTGGGACCTGGCGCTGTTCGGCTTTTTGGTGAGCATGCCGATGGCGATGGTGGGCTGGCTGCTGATGCTGACGCTCAAGCGCAGCGGGATGATCGCTTTCGGCCCGTGGCTCGCGATCGGATTCGTGACGGCCCTGTGGCTGGACCGCGCCAAGACGGACACCGCGGCGAGACTGGCGGCGGACGTCGCCTCCGCCTGGGAATCCAACCCGATGGCGCTGGTCCTGTTCGGCGTCGTGCTGATCGCCGGCAGCGTGCTGGCGTTCGCGGCGGCGCGCCTGGTGCGCGGGATCGTTCATCCGGCGCCGGCCAACGCCGGGGAGTGACCGGCGCGGGGCCGAAGGAGGGCGCGCGGCTTGCTTTCGATCACGCCACTCGCTGGCGCTCGCGGCTCGTGGGGCGCGCGGGCTCGGCCGTGGGGCGCGCGGGCTCGGCCGTGGGGCGCGCGGGCTCGGCCGTGGGGCGCGCGGGCTCGGCCGTGGGGCGCGCGGGCTCGGCCGTGGGGCCGCTACTCGCCGATGATCTTGACCAGCACGCGTTTTCGCCGCCGGCCGTCGAACTCGCCGTAGAAGATCTGCTCCCACGGACCGAAGTCGAGGGTCCCGTCCGTGATGGCCACGACGACCTCCCGGCCCATGATCTGGCGCTTCAGGTGCGCGTCGGCGTTGTCTTCCCCGGTGAGGTTGTGCCTGTATTGCGACGGGGGCGCGTGCGGCGCGAGCTGCTCGAGCCAGCGGTCGTAGTCCTGGTGCAGCCCCGGCTCGTCGTCGTTGATGAACACGCTGGCCGTGATGTGCATCGCGTTCACCAGCACCAGCCCCTCCCGCACGCCGCTCTCACGCACGGCCTGCTCGACCTGCGCCGTGATGTTCAGAAAGGCCCGGCGCCCGCTCGTCTCGAACCACAGTTCCTTGCGGTGCGTCTTCATGCCGCGAGCATCTCCTCGATCGAGCGTCTCAGGAGGTCCTCTCCGCCGAAGCGCATTCCCAGGCCGCGCAGCTTGCGCGTGTCGATCTCGTGCCGCGGACGCTTCGGCTCGCCGTCGATGCGGCCGCCAGCGCCGCTGAGGCGCTGCGCCAGGTGGGCCACGTCGTACTCCGAGATATAGCGGTCGTAGCAGTTGAAGGCCTGGCCGGCGACCTGCTCGGCCGGGGCCCGCAGCAGCAGCTCGACCGCCGCCGCCACGTCCGCCGCGTGAACCTCCTTGCCGCCGCGCTCGACGCGGACGGCGTCGCCGCGCGCCACGGCGCGGACGAGGTCGAACCACTTGCTGGCGGCGGGTGGGACGGCGAGGCCGTAGATGCCGGTGGGCCGCAAGGAGCAGATGGCGTAGCCGTCACCGAGGCCGAAACTGTGCACGAACTTCTCGATAGCGGCCTTGTGGGCGCCGTAGTGGCTGGTGGGCCACAGCGGGTGGGCTTCGTCGAGCGGGCGATCCTCGAGAATGCGCTCGTGGACCGCGCAAGTCGAGATGAACACGAACCGCGGCACGCCGCCCGTCCGGGCCGCCTCGATCAGTTGCAGCGTCCCCAGCACGTTGACCTGCGCAAACTCGAGCAGGCTGCCCGCCGAGGCCCGGCGATAGCCGCCGCCCGGATGGTGCAGCGCCGCGTGGACCACGGCGTCACAGCCGGCGACGAGCGCCCGGCACGCCCGGTCGTCGCCCAGGGCGCCGGCGCACCATTCGACGCCGGCCAGCGCGGGCATGTCGGCCGCCGGCCGGCGCGTCCACGCGCGGACCGAGTGCCCACACTGGACGGCGCCACGAAGCAGGTAGCGGCCCAGGAAGCCCGTGCCCCCGGTGAGCGCGATTCTCACGGGTTGTTCCCGCGCCTGGCGGCGATGGCGGAGGCGATCTCGTCGAACTCGGGGAACCGGCCGGTCTGGTGCTTGCTATAAACCATTGTGTTGTCTACTGTTACATCGAACACCCCGCCGCGGCCCTCAATAAGCCTGGGTTCCACGCCGAAGCGCCGCTTGATCTCGGCCGCCAGACCGGCGGCCTTGGGCAAGTAGTTTCACTGCACGCAGTATTGGATGCTGATTTGCACGGGCTAAACTCCTTGAAGTCGTTGGTGACAGTCGGCGGCGTCGGACCGCGTCTCGGATATTAGTCCGGGGAGCGTGACGTGTCATGGCCTGTGACGCGAGTCGAATGAGCGGCCCAGGGGCTGAAAACGCAGTCGTCGCCGTATACATTGTAAGGAGCGCCGCGGGCCGGCGCGCGAAGGAGCGAGAGCGATGCGCATGCTGACGTTGATCGTCGTGGCGGGCGGCTTCGTGATTCCGGCGCTGGGGCAGAAGGTGGGCCTGCCGGCGCCCGAGATCACCTACAAGCGTGAGAACCAGAAGCCGGCCGACGACCCGAACCTCCAGATTGAGGAGTTGCGCGGGCGGATCGTGCTGTTCTTCTTCTTCCGCGCGGGCAATCCCGAGTCGGTCGAGGCGATGCCGATCATCGGGAAGATCGCCGAGACCTACGGCGGGCAGGGCGTCGTGGTGCTGGGCTGCACGGACGAGAAGAAGGAGAAGGCCGAGGGCGTTCTGAAGTCACATGACATCGGGGCGCGCGTGTTCTGGTACGGGCCGGGGGTTCCGGCGCTGTTCGAGGTCGCGTCGTTCCCGTACGTGTTCATCATCGACCCGCGCGGCATCATCGCGTGGAAAGGCCACCCGATGGACGACCTGGAGGCGCGCGTCAAGGACCAGCTCCGCCGAACGCCGCCGGTCGGGGCCGACGAGGCGGCGTTGGCCGACAAGCTCAAGCGGGCCGCGGAGTTCATGGCGAAGAAGGAGTATGGCCGGGCGGAGACGATGGCGAAGTTCGTCATGAACGTGACGGACGAGTCATCGCCGATGCACGACCAGGGCCGCACGCTGCACGAGAAGCTGCTGGAGCAGGCGAAGAACTGGCTCGACGAGGCGCGCGGCATGTATCGCGACCGCAAGTACCAGGAGGCCTGCGACATCGTCGCCGAGGTGCACGTGCGCTTCACGACGCGCAAGCAGGAGGGGCCGGAGCACGACCTCGTGGTCGCCTGCGACACCGACATCGGGCGGCTGCGCGGCGACATCAACACCAAGCAGATGGTGACGCGCGCCATTGAGAACGCGCGCGGCGTGCTGAAGAACGACGAAGCGGCGGAGCTCGAGCTGGCCGGGGACTTCGTCGGCGCGATGCGCGTCTACCGTCAGGTGCTCGAATCGTCGCCCAAGACCGCGGCGGGCGCCGCCGCGAAGGCGGCGCTGGAGCGGCTGAACAGCGACCCGAAGATCACCGCGCGAATCGCGAAGTGGCGCGAGGAGCAGCAGGCCGAGCGCTGGTGCCAGATGGGAGACAACTACGCCCGCGTCGACATGTTCGACGAGGCCCGCCAGCAGTATCGCAAGGTCATCGACCAGTTCCCGCGCTCGCCGGCCGCGACCCGGGCGCGCGAGGCGCTCAAGAAGCTCCCGGACGGTGCAGGGGCATCCGCTCCGGCCAAGGATGCCGGCGGCGAGTAGCATCCTGGCGTTGAGCGGCGCCTGCGCCGCGCGCAAGGGGGCCGAATGCGAGACTGCGACGCGATCGTGATCGGCGGCGGGCCGGCGGGGGCGACCTGCGGGGCGCTGCTGGCCGAGCAGGGACACCGGACGCTCATCATCGAGCGCACGCAGTTCCCGCGCTTTCACATCGGCGAGTCGCTGATGCCTGACACCTACTGGGTGTTCAAGCGGCTCGGCATGCTGGAGAAGATGAAGCGCAGCGGCTTCGTCAAGAAGTACAGCGTTCAGTTCGCCAACGCCGAGGGCAAGGAATCCGCTCCGTTCTACTTTGACGAGATGAACCCGCACGAGTGCTCGCAGACCTGGCAGGTGCTGCGCAGCGAGTTCGACCACATGATGCTCGTGAACGCGGCCGAAAAGGGCGCCGAGGTCTGGCAGAACACGCTGGTGCGCGACGTGCTGACCGACGGCGGTGCGGCCGCCGCGGCGGGCGCAGCGAACGGCGGGCCGCCGCGCGTCCGGGGGGTGATCGCGGAGCGGGCGGACGGGACGGGCGTCGAGGTGCGTTCGAAGGTGGTGGTCGACGCGAGCGGGACGACGGCGCTGCTGGCGAGCAAGTTCGGCCTGCGCCGGCCCGACCCGAAGCTGCGGAAGGCGGCGGTGTTCGCGCATTACAAGGGCGCCCGGCGCGACGCGGATCCGCGCGACGAAGGGGCCACGCTGGTTCTGCAGGTGCAGGAGCAGAACGGGTGGTTCTGGTACATCCCGCTTCAGGACGACGTGGTCTCGGTCGGCGTAGTCGGAGACATCGACTACCTCATCCGCGGACGGGGCAAGCCCGAGCAGGTCATCGAAGAGGAGATTCAGCGCTGCCCGGTGATGATCCCGCGCGTCGCCAACGCCCGCCGCGTCGGCTCCGTGCACGTGCTCAGCGATTTCTCCTACAGCGCGACGCGCTGCGCCGGCGACGGCTGGGTGCTGATCGGCGACGCGCTGACGTTCCTCGACCCGATCTACTCCTCGGGCGTGCTGCTGGCGCTCCAGAGCGGCGAGCGGGCCGCGGACGCCATCGACGCGGCGCTGCGCAGCGGCGACACGTCGGGCGCCCGGCTGGGCGCCTGGGGCGACGACTTCTACGCCGGCCTTCAGCGCGTCCGCAAGCTGGTCTACGCCTTCTATACCAAGCACTTTTCGTTCGGCCGCTTCAACCGCGCCCATCCCGAGCACAGGCGCAACCTGGTGGAGCTGCTGGTGGGCGACGTGTTCCGCGCCGAGGCGGGCGACATTTTCGAGACGATGAAGCGCTACTGCGACCTGCCGGAGGAGATTCGGCTGGAGCCGTCAAGCTGAGCGCGTACGGCCACGCGGCGCAGGAGGTTCGGCCCGCCATGCAGCTAGACGTGCTGAAGGAGACGGCCAAGACCGAGCCCGGCAGCTACTTCGTCGCCAACTACCCGCCGTTCTCGGCCTGGAAGCCGGAGCACGTGTCGACGGCGCTGGCAGCGCTGGAAGGGCGCAGCGACGTCGCGGGTTCCGTGGCCGACGGGGCGGCGCCGCTCGGGCTGTACCTGCACATCCCTTTCTGCCGCAAGCGCTGCAAGTTCTGCTACTTCCGCGTGTACACGGACAAGAACAGCGGCGACGTCGACATCTACATGGACGGGCTGGCGCGCGAGATCGCCCTGTACAAGCGCTGCGCCGCGCTCGACGGCCGGGAGTTCGAGTTCGTCTACTTCGGCGGCGGCACGCCGTCGTTCCTCAGCAACGACCAGCTCCAGCGGCTCATCGAGCGCATCAACGAGCACTGGCGCTGGGACGCCGCCCGCGAGGTCACCTTCGAGTGCGAGCCCGGCACGCTCAAGCTCAGCAAGCTGCGGACGATCCGCCGCATCGGCGTGACGCGCCTGAGCCTGGGCATCGAGCACTGGGACGACGACATCCTGGAGCAGAACGGGCGGGCGCACCGTTCGGCGGAGATCGGCGCGGCGTACGCCTGGGCGCGGGAAGTCGGCTTCGCGCAGATCAACGTGGACCTGATCGCGGGGATGGTCGGCGACGACGAGGCGAAGTGGAAGCTCGCGGTCGAGCGGACGCTTGCGCTGGCGCCGGACAGCCTGACGATCTACCAGATGGAGCTGCCCTACAACACCGAGTTCACGCGCGAGCAGCGTCAGGGCGGCGCCGTCGCGGTGGCCGACTGGGCCACGAAGCGGCGCTGGGTCGATTACGCCTTCGGGCAGTTCGAGGCCGCGGGCTACTCCGTCTCCAGCGCCTACACGCTCGTCAAAGGCGCGGCCGCGGATGCGGCGCAGCGCTTCGTCTACCGCGACTCGCTCTGGCACGGGGCCGACATGATCGGAACGGGCGTGGCCTCGTTTTCGCACCTGGCGGGCGTGCACTACCAGAACCTCGATCAGTGGGAACGCTACCTCGACGCCTGCCGTGCCGGCGAACTGCCGCTGGCGCGGGCGCTGCCCATCAGCCACGACCAGCGGCTGATCCGCGAACTGGTGCTGCAACTCAAGCTCGGCCGCGCCGACGCCGACTACTTCCGCCGCAAGTTCGGCGTCGATATCCGCGAGCGGTTCGCCGACGCGTGGCGGTCGCTGGAGCAGGAGGGCTACGCGACGGCGGAGGACGAGGGCCACCGGCTGACGCGAGGCGGGTTGCTGCGGGTCGATGCGCTCCTGCCGCGCTTCTTCGAGCCGCAATTCCGCGACGTGCGATATACCTGAGCGGCGACGGGGAGAGACGAACGAGATGCGGCAGCTTCGACAACCGCACGCGGCGCTGGCCGACCTTTGCGACGGCTTTTTCGACGACGCGGAGTGGGTGTCGCGCTGCCCGCGCATCGCGGCCGCGGACCTGGACGAGCCGTTCCGAACGCTGTTGGCGCATCGCGAGCATATGACCGAGCGCCTGGCCGCGTACTACGGAAAGCCGGTCGAGCTGCGCGTGCTGCGCGAGCAGCGCGACCCGGGCGAGTACGCCCGAAAAATCCTGCTGACGCTCCGCGGTGAGCCGACGCGCGTCGAGCTCGGCGTCGTGCGGCTGAACCTCGCGTTCGTAACCCGCGCCGTCCGCGACGAGATTCTCGCCTCGCGCGCCCCGCTGGGGGACATCCTCATCCGTCACGGCGTCTTCCGCCGCGTCAGCCCGCGCTGGTACTTTTCGTTCCCGCCCGACACGCCGGCGGCGCGCGAGCTCGGCGGGCAGCCAGCCTTCGGGCGGGTCGGTACGATCTACTGCGACGAAGAGCCGGCGATCGACCTGCTGGAGGTCGTGACGGCGGCCGGCCCGCGCTGAGGGCGAGCAGGATGGACTTCCCGGTGACTGCATGATCGACCTTCTGCCGCGGCGGGCGCTGCTGCGATTCGAGATACCGATTCACTATTGGGACGCGCCGCCGCGCGTCGATGCCGACCTGTCAAAGTGGCCGCCGCGCTACCTGGCGCCGCCGCTGGTGATGCTGGAGGACGCCGAGCCGGTCGCCGACGTCTACTGGGCCTGGAACGAGTACGGATTCTTCGCGGCGTTCGACGTGCCCAACCGGCCCGGGCGGCCGCATTGCGACGTGCAGCAGTGGTGGAGACAAGACGGCCTGCGGCTGTGCATCGACACGCGCGACGCCCGCGACGTGAAGCGCGGCACGCGCTTCTGTCATTTCTTCTACCTGCTGCCGCTGGGCGGCGGCCGCGACGGCAAGGCCCCGGTGATCGGCCTGCACCGCATGAGCCGCGCCAAGGAGCATCCGCCGGTCGAGGCCTCGGCCGCGAAGGTGGCGTCGGTTGTGACGGCCCGCGGCTGGCGCGTCGAGACGCACATCCCGTCGGCGTGCCTGCACGGGTGGGAGCCGGCCGAGCATCCGCGCATCGGCGTGTTCTACAAGATCAAGGACACGCGGCTCGGAAGCCAGACGCTGTCGGTCACGGACGAGCTGGGCTGGAACATCGACCCGAGCACCTGGGCGACGGGCGTGCTGACGCGGCCCTGACCGCGTCGCACGCCCGGCCGCCCCGCGCTTCAGTTCAGCGCCGGCCGCACGGCGACGACCGCCTCCAGCTTGGCCAGGTCGTCGAGCCGGCGCACGTCGATCGACCCCACCAGCAGGCGCGCCGTCTTGCTCTCGGCGCTCGGCTCGAAGCCGAGGGCCCTCAGGGCGTCCAGCGTCGCCGCGTCGGTCGCCTGGAGAATGACGATCACGTCGACGCGCCACTTCAGCACGCGCAGCTTGTCGATCGCCAGGTTGCCGTCCTGCCCCTCTTTTTCCACCTTCGCCGCGAGCCCGCGCAGCGCCGCGGCGAGCTTGTCCTGCGGCGTTTCCGGGCGCGGCGTGCGCGGCGCATCCTCGTCGGGCGTGGCCTCTTCGCGCGCCCGCGTGACGCCGGCTGCCTTGACGTCCCCGCCGCCGGCGCCGCGCGCGCCGCCCGCCCCTGACGGCGCGGCCGGCGCAGGCCGGCCGGCGAGGCGGCCGAAACCGCCGCCGGCGGCGCGATCGCGACGCATGGGTTTTCCCAGGGCGATGTCTCCGCCGACGGCGACGCCTCCGAAGACGCCCTCGTAGCTGACGCCCTGGGGCATCTCGACGGGCACCTGGATCGTCGTGGGCTCGCCGCCGATCGTCACGCGCATCTCCTCGACGGCGACGAAGCTGGTGAACTGCGTGAGGATCCGGAACTTGACGCCGAGCTCGACGATCTGCTGCTTCAGCGGGTCGGGAAACCGGTCGGACTGGAGCGCCGCCCAATCGCGGCTGAGCAGGTCATGCACCTTCGAACGCGCCCAGAGCGAGACGTGCGGATCGAGCAAGCCCGCGTCTGGCGGCGGCCCTCCGGCCGTGGGCGGCGGCGTCTCGGCGGCCATCGGCGCGCGGATCGGAATCTGCCGCTCGAAGCGGCCGGCCCCGGTGTTTCCAGTAAGCGTCACGGTCCCGCCGCCGGCGGCGCTGAGGCGGCCGTGGATGACCAGCGGCCGGGCGGCGAATAGATCGGGGATGCGGCGCGGATAGACCTCCGCCACGGGCACGTCGCCCCAGTCGATCTGAATGTCGGTGAGCACGGGGGCGGCGATGCGCTCGCTGAAGCGCGCGACCGCCGCTTCGGCCTGGCTTTCCAGCAGGACGTACTCGACCTCGCCGCGGCCCTCGCGCGCCATGCCGTCGAGCAGGAAGCGGTTCACGCTGCTGCCGATGCCGAAGCTGAAGACGCGCGTCGTGCCGGCGTACTTGCGGACGGCGTCGAGGATGGCCATGTCATTGCCGACGTAGCCGTCGGTGAGGAACAGGACGATGCGGATCGGCTCGGGCGCCGATTCGCCGCGCGGCGGGCGCCGGCCGGAGCGCCCGGCGTCCCTCTGCGGCGCGGCCGGCCGCAGGGCGGCGTCGATGGCCCTCATCATCTCGGTTCCGCCGCCGCCGCGCTGCGCCGCCAGGAAGCCCTGTGCCTCGGCGCGGTTCTCGGGGGTGTTGGGGCGCGGGGCCGGCCAGAGGATGCGCGTGTCGCCGGAGAACGTGATGAGGTTGAAGGTGTCGCCCGGGCGCATGGCGTCGATGGCCTGCCGCATGACCTGCTTGGCTTTCTCGATCGGGTAGCCGTGCATCGAGCCCGACGTGTCGAGCACGAAGATGAGCTCGCGCGGGACGAGCGCCGAAGGCACGACGCGGGCTGGCGGCTGAAGGATGAGCGTGAAGAACGAACCGAGCGGCGTCTGGCTGACGAAGTAGCCCTCGCGAACCTCGTCGGCGCCGAGCGCGTAGCGCAGCACGAAGTCCTTGTTGGGAATGGTCGCCTGCTGCTCGAGCGCGACGATCACGGCGCCGGGCGCATCCGCGGCGTGCTGCGCGATCGCGTGGGTCTCGCTCTCGATCGCGCCGGGCGTCACCGCCGGCGAACCGCTGTCGATCCGCACGCTCAGGCTCACGTCGTGCCCGGCGCGCATGCCCTCGGGAATCACGGGCGGCGTGATCCGGCTCGCGTCCGGGACTTCGGGCGTGTCCTGGCCGCGCGTCATCGGCGCCGGGGCGCTGCCGCCGCCGGGGATGTAGCGCGGACCGACGACCATGGGGAAGACCCACTCGAACGCGCCGTCTTCGTAGCGGACGATCTCGACGTAGCTGATCTCGATCGTGACCTTCGCCCCCGGCTCGATGTTCGCGACGGACTGGGTGAAGATGTTCGGCCGCTCCTGGTCGAGCAGGCCGGCGACGTGGCCGGCGGCGACCGCCTGCTCATAGACCTCTCGCGCCGCGGCGCGCTCCAGCACCTGGCCGATGATCCGCCGTTCGCCGACTTCCATCACCATATGATCGACGGCGGCGTCCTGCGACAGCGGAAACACGTAGACCGCTTCGATCTTTCGGTCGAGCGGGTTGCTGAAGACCTGGCGCACGGTGACGCGGGCGATGAAGCCCTGGATGTCGGCGACCACGTTCGTATGTTCCAGCGGGCAGGTGATCGTCTCGCCCGGCGGGCCGTTCGTCACGCGCAGCTCGGCGCGGCATGGCTGGCGCGCCTGCGAGAACGCCGGAACCAATAACCCGATCACGAGGCAGGGCACGAGCGGCTTCATGTGAGGTCTCCTCGGCGCGGGCGCCGGGCGGGCGCGACAGTCTTTCTGCCCATTCGACGCGCAGAAGCGCGGCGGGTTCCCGGCTAGACTGTTGCCGCATGCGGATTATCTCCCACGGCGTCGATATCGTGCAGTGCTCGCGGGTCGAGCAGCTCTGGAAGGGGCATGGGGAGCACTTCCTGAACCGCGTGTATACGCCCGCCGAGCAGCGTTATTGCCTCGACACCCGGGTGACCGTCGAGCGGCTCTCGGGCCGCTTTGCCGCGAAGGAAGCGGTCATGAAGTGCCTGGGGACGGGATGGCGCGGCGGCATCGAGTGGACGGACATCGAGACGTTGTCGGACCCGCTGGGCCGGCCGTTGTGCACGTTGCATGGCAAGACGGCGGAGCTGGCGCGGTCGCTGGGGATTGAGCAGGTGCAGGTGTCGATCTCGCATGCGGGAGAGTACGCGGTGGCGACGGCGCTCGGGCTTGGACCGGCCGGAAGCCGGTAGAACCACGGAAGAACCGGCTGGAAGCCGGCCACAAGAGGGAGTGGCCGGCAGAGTGCGGCGGTGACGGGGTGGCTGTCGGCTACTGCATTCCCGGGACGTACCAGGTGAACCAGCGCAGGCGGTCGCCGACGGGGCGGGGGTAGCCGACGTCCATGTACGACTGGCGCATGGTGACGACGTGGCCGTCGAGGAACAGGGCGCTGATGCCCTTCGGATGGCGCTTGTCGCTCGCGATCCGCGGGAAGCGCGCCAGCGGCAGCATCGACGTGTAGAACACGTCGTGGAACTGGAGGTCGTTCGTCGGCAGGCTGTGATGCGCCTCCGTCAGGTAAATGACGCGGGCCGGGTTCGTCCGGCGATCGAGCCGGTCCAACTGGAAGAAGTCTTCGTAGTCGGCCGGCGGCTGATTCACGCCGGTGTAGCTCTGCCCCGGCGGTCCGCCGTCGTGCGGGTTGTCGAGCTGGACGTTGCGATCGGTGTAGGGCATCCGGAAGGCGTTGACGACGTAGTCAAGCGACTGGTCGCCGTTGGTCAGCTCATCCGGAAAGCTCGGGCACTGGAAGGTGGGGATTTTCCGCAGCACCTCGATCAATGGCGCCTGGCCGGCGAGAGGCGTCGGGCGCCACAGGCCGGGGATCACGCCGTCGTAGTAGGGCAGGCCGTACAGCAGCGCCTGCGAGTAGTGCAGGTGAGAGCGCCAGTCGCCGCCGGGCGGCGGGCGGTACTCGGCGCGCACGATGCGCTGGCGGTTGTCCTGGGCGTAGAAACTGGCGGCATGGCCGAGCTCGCGCAGGTTGGCGTTGCATTTGAGTTGCAGCGCCTGCTTGCGGGCGCCCTGGAGCGACGGGGCAAGAATCGCGATCAGCAGTGCGATGATCGCGACCACAAGCAGCAGCTCGATCAGCGTGAACGCGCGGCGATGGGCAGATCGACCCGACATGGCGGAACCTACTTTCGGCCCAGCGTGCAGCCCCGCGCCGGTTCGGGTGCTGAGCCCGCGATGACGCGCAAAGAGTTGGCAACCGGCTCGAGCGTCCGAAACGATAGCTTGCATTATCCGGCCAAGGCGCGGCGAACGCAAGGGGTTCTTCCGCCATCATTCCGCAGCGGGTCCGCCGCGGTGGTACCGGTACAGTTTGCTTTCTGAGCCGAAGCCGCGCCCGTGAGGAAGCGGTTGAAACGAGGACGCCAACGGGCGCAAGCGCTTCCTCATGGGCGCGGCGAGGTTCAAGCCGTACGAGCACGCCGCGGTGGAAGCGTGCTCGGCCCCTTGACGCCCCAGCGGGTTGCTCTACCATGTGGGGCCCGCTTGGCGGCGGTGTGTCGGCCACCTGGAGGCGCGGGCGAAGCGGGGGCGAAGGGACATGAAAGCGGGGCGCGGCCGTGGGGTCCGGCGCATCCGAGGAACAGCGGCAGCGGGCGCGGGGCAGGCAGTTCCGATTCGCCAGTCTCGGGCTTGAATTCGGCGCGGGTATCGCCGGCTGCACGCTGCTCGGATACTGGATCGACCGGACTTTCGGGACGGGCCACATCGGGCTGCTGGCCGGAGCGCTGATCGGGTGCGTCGGGGGGATGTATCACCTGGTGACCCAGGCGATCCGGCTTCAGAAACTGGCCGAGCAGGACGCGCGGCGACAGCGTGCGGAGGAGCCGCACGCTGGCGGACGGGATCAGACAGATGAGTGAACCGGCAGGGGGAAAGTCGGGCGTCACGGAGCCGATGGCGGTGGGGGCGCGCCTCGCGGGCCGCTCGTTCGTGGCCGCGCTGCTGCTGGGCGCAGCCGCGTTCTATCCGACCACGGTGCTGGCCGGCCCGGAGGCCGCGGGACCGATGGCGGCCGGGCTGGGCATCGCGCTTATCGGAGCCTGGGCCGGGCTCGTGCCGGCCGTGGCGGTGCTGAATCGCGGCCAGCAGGCTCTGGCGTGGGGCAGCCTCCTGGGGCTGGGCGTGCGTTTCGGCGTGACCGCGGCGCTGGCGCTCGTCGCGCGGTACGCCGCCGCGTCGCCGGCGATCCTTCTGATCTGGGTGGGGATCGGACAGTTCGTGCTGCTGGGCGTGGATGTCGCCGGACTGATTCAGTTGTTGCGGCCGGCGGGCGAGGTGAGGGGGTCGGCGTAGGATGATGGCGGTGCTGGGGGCGAGCAACCCGATCGAGCACGTGATCCAGCACACGATGCTGGACCTGAACCCCGGCGGCGGGGTGTTCTCGTTCCCGCTGATCAGTAATCACATTCTGATGCAGGTTGTCGGCGCCGGACTGCTGATCTGGGGGATACCGCGGGCACTGGTGTACCGTGCGGGGGATGACCCGATCGGGCGGCTCGTGCCGCGCGGCTGGGGGACGGCGATCGAGGCGGTGTGCGTGGCGCTGCGCGAGCAGATCTTCAAGCCGAACCTCGGGCACTACACCGACCGGTTCACGCCGTACCTGTGGTCGCTGTTCTTTTTCATCCTGGTCGCGAACGTGCTGGGACTGCTGCCGCTAGCGGACTGGTTCTGGTTCGTTCCGGGACACCTGGTGGGCGGGACGTCGACGGCGAATTTCTACGTGACGGGAGCGTTGGCGTTCCTGACGCTGGCGCTGATCGTGTACAACGGGCTGCGTTATCACGGGCTGGACTACGTCAAGCACTTTTTCATGGGTCCGTGGTGGATCGCGTGGCTGATCGCCATCCTGGAGATCGCGGGCCTGTTCTTCAAGTCGGGGGCGCTGTGCGTGCGCCTCACGGCCAACATGCTCGCCGGGCACATCCTGCTGGCCGTCCTGCTCAGCTTCGTGGGCGCGTCCTTCGCCACCCTGGGGCCGGTCGGCGGCGCGGGCGTGACGGTCGCCGTGATCGCCGGCAGCGTGCTCATCTATTTCCTAGAGATTCTCGTCGCGTTTCTGCACGCGTTCATCTTCACGACGCTGACCGCGGTGTTCATCGGCCTGGCCGTGAACATCCACCACGACGAGAAGCATGAGGAGCATCATGCGGAAGGCGCGGTCGCCTCTTCGCATTAGGACACGAACCCGGCCCGGCCAGAGCGCCGCGGCCGTCGGCAGCGAAAGGAACGTAGCAAAATGCTCATGTCGCGAGGCCTTGCCGCCGTCATCGGAATCGTCCTCTTTGGTCTGGTCGGCGCGGACGCCGCCTTCGCCCAGGGCGGGCCGCCGACCTACCCCGTCGTCCCCGGCGTCGCCGTGCTGGCCGCCGGCCTGGCCGTGCTCGGCGCGGGAATCGGCATCGGCCGCGTCGGCGTCGGCTGGGTGGAGTCGATCGCCCGTCAACCCGAGGCCGCGGGCACCATGTTCGTGCCGGGCATTCTGACGGCGGCCATGATCGAGGGCGCCGCGCTGTTCGCGATCATCGTGGCGATGATCAGCTAGGGGTACTGGCGCTCGTCCCCGGCGCTGCGCCGGGCAGGAGGCTCCCGCATGAGCGTTCGAACGAGCATGGCCGCGCTGCTGGCGGCCGTGATGCTGGCCGCGGCCGCCCTGGCCGCCGGTCCGCCGGCGCACGACGCGCCACCGGCGGATGGCGCGGCCGCGGCGGCTCATGACAGTCACGGCAGGCCGAACCTGTTCGCGGGCGGGCTGGGCAACGCGATCATCACGCTGATCATCTTCGGGATCGTGCTGGCGGTGCTGGGGCAGAAGGCGTGGCCGCAGTTGCTGCGCGTGCTGAACGAGCGGGAGCACCAGATCCGCGGGGCGCTCGAGGACGCGCGGCGCGAGCGGCTGGCAGCCGAGAAGCTGCTGGCCGACTACAAGCGGCAGATCGACAAGGCGCGCGAGGAGGCGACCGCCATCGTCGAGGAGGGCCGCCGCGACGCCGAGGTCGTCCGCCGCCGCATCCAGGACGAAGCCCGCCAGGAGGCGGGCGAGACGCTGGAGCGCGCCAAGCGCGAGATCGCGCTGGCGCGGGATACGGCGGTGAAGGAGCTGTACGACCAGGCGGCCGAGGTGGCGGTGCGCGTGGCGGCGGGGGTGATCCGCAAGGAGCTGCGGGCGGAGGACCATCGCGCCCTGGTGAACGAGTCGCTGGCGCGCATGAAGGCGTCCAGCAACTGAAAGAGGCCGGAATCGCATGGCGCGGGCATCGGAGAAGCAGTTCGACGTCGCCGACGTGTACGCCGAGGCGCTGTTCGAGCTGGCGCGGGAGCATGGCCGCATCGATCAGGTGCGCAGCGAGCTCGAGGAGGTCGTGAGCCTGCTGCGCAGCACGCCGGAAGCGGCCGCGTACCTCGACTCGCCGGCGATCGACGTGGACCAGCGCGGCAAGCTGCTGGAGAGGTGGTTTCGCGGGCGCTTGTGCGACGAGGTGCTCAACACGCTGCTGGTGATCAACCGCAACGGCCGCACCGGGCTGCTAGAACCGCTGCTGCGCTGCTACGTGCTGCGGCAGGAGGCGGCCGCGGGCCAGACCGAGGCGCTGGCGGTCAGCGCGGTGCCGCTTGAGGAAGACCAGCGCCGCGCCGTCGTCGAGACCGTCCGGGCGCTTTCGGGCAAGGAGCCGCTGGTCGAGTACCGCGTCGAGCCGGAGATCATCGGCGGGCTGGTGCTGCGCATCGGCGACATGCTCTACGACAACTCGGTGCGCCGCCAGTTGCACGAGCTGCATCGGCGCCTGCACGAGCGCGGCGCCGCCGGAGTCGGAATCCAGAGCGCGGTCTGAGCGCGCGTTTTTTTCGTACCGCGGGCGGCCGGTGATGCCGCGAGGGCTTTGCAGAGGGAACCCAGATGAGATTCAAGGCCAGCGAGATCGCCACGATCATCAAGGAGGAGATCGCGCAGTACAAGTCCGAGCTGGACGTGGCCGAGGTCGGCCGCGTGCTCGAGATCGGCGACGGGGTGGCGCGGGTCTACGGCCTGTCGAACGCGATGGCGGGTGAGATGCTGGAGTTCGCCAGCGGCGCGACGGGCGTGGTGTTCAACCTCGAGGAGAACTCGATTGGCGCGGTCGTGCTGGGCGCCTACCTGGACGTCAAGGAGGGCGAGGAGGTCCGCACGACCGGCAAGCTGCTGAGCGTCCCGGTCGGGGAGGCGATGGTCGGGCGCGTGGTGGACCCGCTCGGACGGCCGCTCGACGGCAAGGGGCCGATCATGACCCCGCACCGCCGGCCCATGGAGATCATCGCTCCCGGCATCGCCGAGCGCCAGCCGGTGAACGAGCCGCTCCAGACCGGCATCAAGGCCATCGACGCCATGATCCCCATCGGCCGCGGCCAGCGCGAGCTGATCATCGGCGACCGCAAGACCGGCAAGACCGCCATCGCGATCGACACGATCATCAATCAGCGCGGCGGCGACGTGATCTGCGTCTACGTGGCGATCGGGCAGAAGGAATCGACGGTCGCGGCCCTGGTCGAGAAGCTGCGCGAGCATCGCGCGCTGGACTACAGCATCGTCGTCGTCGCCGGCGCGTCGGACCCGGCCCCGCTCCAGTACGTCGCGCCGTACGCGGGCTGCGCCATGGCCGAGTACTTCGTCTACGAGCAGGGACGGGCGACGCTGTGCGTATATGACGACCTGAGCAAGCAGGCCCAGGCCTATCGCCAGCTCTCGCTGCTGCTGCGGCGTCCGCCGGGGCGCGAGGCGTACCCGGGCGACGTGTTCTACCTGCACAGCCGGCTTCTGGAGCGGTCGTGCAAGCTCGCCGATCGCCGGGTGATCGTGCGCAAGGGCGCGCCCGAGGGCGACGAGAAGGGCGTGAACGGCAAGGTCTACGTCGGCAACCAGGACCAGCACGCCCTGGAGCACGACCTGGCGGCGCTCGGCAAGGACGCGCACGAAGTCCGCAAGATCAGGAGCTCGGGCGGCAGCCTGACCGCCCTGCCGGTCATCGAGACGCTCGAGGGCGAGGTGTCGGCGTACATCCCGACCAACGTGATCTCGATCACCGACGGGCAGATCTACCTGGAGCCGGACCTGTTCTTCGCGGGCGTGCGGCCGGCGGTGAACGTGGGCATCTCGGTGAGCCGCGTGGGCGGCAACGCGCAGGTCCCGGCGATGAAGAAGATCGCCGGCTCGCTGCGGCTCGATCTGGCGGCGTTCCGCGAGCTGGAGGCGTTCGCCCAGCTCGGGACGGAGCTGGACCCGGCGACGCAGCGGCAGCTCGACCGCGGCCGGCGGATGGTGGAGCTGCTCAAGCAGCCGCAGTATGAGCCGATGGACGTGATCGACCAGGTGCTGTCGATCCACGCGGGCACGCGCGGCTTCCTGGACGACCTGCCGTTGAACCGGGTGCGTGAGTTCGAGCAGCAGCTTCTGAAGCACTATCGCGACGAGTTTCCGGAGGTGCGCGACGCCCTGGTGCGCGAGCGGAAGCTGACCGACGAGCTCGACGCGAAGATGAAGGAGATCGTGGGGAACTTCAAGAAGCGGTTCAGTTCGAAGTGACGAGCGCAGAGTCCACAGAAGACCAGTGCAAGGTTCAAGATGGAACGCAAGCCGGACCAGCCTCCCTCGATTCAGAGCCGAACGTACTCGTTCGCGCTGCGCGTCATCACGGTGGTCGCCGCACTGACGAAAGGAATGGCGGGCCAGGAGGTCGGGCGCCGTCGTCCCCACCCAGCATCTTGCACTCTGACCTCCCCGGTGCTCCATGGCTAAGGCCCGCGCCATTACCAAGCGCCGCAAGGCCGTGCGGAACATCCGCAAGATCACGCAGACGATGCAGCTCATCGCCACGGCGCGCTTTCAGAAATGCCTGCAACGCGCCGTCGCCAGCAAGCCCTACACCGAGCGCATCACGCAGATGATCGAGGCCGTCTCCTCCGGCGACTCGGTCGAGCACCCGCTGCTGCGGCCGAACGCCGGGGCGCGCCGGGCGCTGCTGCTGACGATCAGCTCGAACCGCGGCCTGTGCGGGGCGTACAACGCGTCGGTGCTGCGCAGCGCGTTCGAGCGGCGGCGCGGGCTGGAGCAGGGCGGCCAGGCGGTTGAGATGGAGATGGTCGGCAAGAAGGGGATCAACTACGCCCGCTTCCTGCGGGTGGAGCTGACGCAGCGCGTCACGAACGTCGAGGACCGCATCGCCTACAGCCAGGTGGCGGAGATGGCGGAGCGCTACATGCAGCGTTACGTCGCCGGCGAGCTGGCGCGGGTCGAGGTCGCGTACATGCGCTTCGTCAGCGTCGCGCTCCAGCGCCCGACGGTGGTGCAGCTCCTGCCCATCGAGCGCGCCGAGCCCGCCGGCGAGGAGGGCGAGCGCCGTGGCCCGCGGGCCGAGTTCGAGTTCTCGCCCGACGCGGAGACGCTGCTCGGCCGGCTGATCCCGGAGACGGTGAAGATCCGCCTGTACCAGTGCTTCAACGACGCCATCGTCAGCGAGCAGGTCTCGCGCATGGTGGCGATGAAGGCCGCGACCGACTCGGCCGGCGAGATGATCAAGTTCCTGACGCGCGAGTACAACCGCGCCCGGCAGTCGCAGATCACGCTGGAGCTGGCGGACATCGTCGGCGGGGCCGAAGCGGTGAAAGCGTGAGCGGCGGGCAGCGAACGGCGAATGAGCATCGGCGTCTGCCAGGCGGGTCAACATCGCTCGCTCAGGGGCCCGAGAGACGCTAGCGGCTCAGGTTGGATGCAGAAACGGGAAAGCCGCGGCGCGCGAGACTCGAGCCGCTCGCCGACGAGGCGGAAACAGATCGTGAGGATACTGACAGCACATGTGAAGCGAACACGCTCGAAGGGCGTCTGATTCCGCCATTCGCCATTCGCTGTTCTCGATCGGAGCAGAATATGGTCGCCATTACCGAAAACACCGGCCGCGTCACCCAAGTCATCGGCTCCACGCTCGACGCCGAGTTCCCGGAGGCCCGGCTGCCCAAGATCTACAACGCGCTCAAGGTCACCGTCAGAAGCCCCCTCGCCGGCGAGCAGACGCTCTGGTGCGAGGTCGCGCAGCACCTCGGCGGCGGGCGCGTGCGGGCCGTCGCCCTCGGCAGCACCGACGGCCTGGTTCGCGGCGCGCCGATCATCGACACCGGCGCGCCCATCAGCGTCCCGGTCGGCCCCGCCACGCTCGGCCGCGTCTTCAACCTCGTCGGCGACCCGGTCGACGGGCGCGGCCCGGTCGACGCCAAGGAGCGCCGCCCGATCCACTGCGACCCGCCGGTGTTCGCCGACCTGACGCCCAAGACCGAGCAGTTCGAGACCGGCATCAAGATCATCGACCTGATGGTGCCGTTCGTGCGCGGCGGCAAGATCGGGCTGTTCGGCGGGGCCGGCCTGGGCAAGACGGTCGTGATCCAGGAGCTGATCGCGCGCATCGCGACGCAGCACGGCGGCTACTCGGTGTTCGCGGGCGTGGGCGAGCGGACGCGTGAGGGCAACGACCTGTGGCTGGAGATGCAGCACGCGAAGATCGGCAGCACGGGCAAGTCGGTGATCGACCAGACGGCGATGGTCTTCGGCCAGATGAACGAGCCGCCGGGCTCGCGCCTGCGTGCGGCGCTGACGGCGCTGACGATGGCGGAGTACTTCCGCGACCAGTCGGGCGCCGACACGCTGCTCTTCGTGGACAACATCTTCCGCTTCTCGCAGGCCGGGTCGGAGGTGTCGGCCCTGCTGGGGCGCATGCCGTCGGCCGTGGGCTACCAGCCGACCCTGGCGACGGAAATGGGCGAGCTCCAGGAGCGCATCACCTCGACCCGCAGCGGCGCCGTCACGAGCGTGCAGGCCGTCTACGTGCCCGCCGACGACCTGACCGACCCGGCGCCGGCGACGACCTTCACCCACCTTGACGCCTTCATCGTGCTGGAGCGCGCCATCGCCGAGAAAGGCATCTACCCGGCGATCGACCCGCTGGCTTCCAGCTCGCGCATTCTCGACCCCGGCGTCGTGGGGGAGGAGCACTACGCCATCGCCCGGCGGGTGCAGCAGATTCTCCAGCGCTACAAGAGCCTCCAGGACATCATCGCCATTCTCGGCGTCGACGAGCTGAGCGAGGAGGACAAGCTGCTCGTCGGCCGCGCCCGGAAGATCGAGCGCTTCTTCAGCCAGCCGTTCTTCGTCGCCGAGACCTTCACCGGTTTCCCCGGCAACTACACCAAGCGCGAAGACACGCTGCGCAGCTTCAAGGAGCTGTGCGACGGCAAGTGGGACCACCTGCCGGAAAGCGCGTTCATGTACGTCGGCGCCATCGAGCAGGCCGCTGAGAAGGCCGAGAAGATGAAGTCGGCGTAAGCAGCCCGGGCCGTGTCCCTATCCAGGCCGAGCCGCGCCGTGGGTACGAGAACGGACCCCCGGGCGCTGGCGCCTGGGGCTCGGATCGCGGCCCGATTCGCGTAAGATTCTCCGCGTGCCAAGCCTCGGCCAGCTCATCTCCGGCCTCTTCGCCCCGCGGGACCTGCCGCTGCGCGCCTATGGCAAAGTCCCTTTTGCCGCCGAGTATCGCCGGCTGAACACGGGCGGGCCGGCGGCGTCGGCCTTCTGCCGCTGGCTCGACGACGGCCGCGCGGCATGGATGCAGCACAGCGACCAGTCCGCCGTCGCGCCAACGCGACTCTTCGTGCGGCCGATCCCCCGCGGCGATTTCGTCGCCGCGCACATTCGCGGCAGCCACGACAGCCTCGGCCGCCCGTTTCCGCTGGCGTTCTTCGTCACCATCCCGCGCGCCGCGCTGGGCGACGACCCGCTCGCGGCGTGGCTCATCGCCCGCCGGCTCGACGAGCAACTGGCCGTGCTGTTTGACGAGCTGGCGGCCGTCGAGCGGGCCGACGGATTTCAGGCCGCCTTCGGCTCACGCCGGCTGGTGCTCGGCGCGGTCGCCGCCGCCGACGCCGCCGCGCAGCGCGACGCCGCGCTGCAACTCGCCGCGGGCGACTGGTTCGCCGCCGCCGGGCGCGACCCCGGCGTCGACGTCGTGTCGCTCGCGCCGCGCGCCCGGCGCTGGCGCGGCAATCCGCAGACGCTGCGGCAGCTCGCGGTCGAGTGCCCGCTGCTGGACGGGCTCGATCGCGCCGCGCAGGCCGCCGTGTGGACGGCCTGGTTCGGCGGGCTGGCGCGGGCGGCCGGGTGCGAGCTGCAATGGGTTTGGCCCGCGGACGAGCCGGCGGCGCTCTGGCTGCTGGGGCGCGACCTGCTGCCCTCGGATTTCCAGTTGCTCACGCCGCAGGCGCGCGGCTACGGGTTCGTCGAGCCGTTGCTGGGCCGCATCGGCGGCGTCGTGGGCGGCGTCGCGGGCGGCGGCGTGGCGGGGGCGGTCGGCAGCGGCGCGCCGCAGGGTCGGGCAGAGCCGGGCTGGCCCCAGCCCGGAACCGCCGCGCGCGAGGGCGAAACGCTGCTGTCGTGGCTGGAGCGCGCCGGCGCCGCGTGACGGACCGTCACGGGCTATCGGCCCGCCAGCGCCCGTTCCTCGTTGGTGTGGGACAGGCTATCCGCCTGTCTGGCACAGGCGATCGGCCTGTCTGAGATTCTGTGCTCAATACACGCGGCGGTCCGCGCGCGAGTCGGCGACGCCAGCGACAGTCAGCGGCACGACGGCGGCGGGCTGGTTCGCGGTGACGGTGGAGACGGGCGGGGCGTCGACGCGGGCGCGGCGCATGGCCGAGGTGTCGATCGGGCGGTAATACTGGTCGCGCTGCTGCGGGAGCCAGCCGGCGTCGGCGATGAGGCGGCGGATTTCGTCCTCGCTGAGGCGAAAGGTGGCGCCGGCCTGGCTGACGACGTTCTCCTCCATCATGACGCTGCCCATGTCGTTGGCGCCGTAGAACAGCGCGAGCTGGCCGATCTTCGGGCCCATCGTGACCCAACTGCTCTGCATGTTCGGGATGTTGTCGAGATACAGCCGGGCAATCGCGAGCATCACCAGGTACTCGTGGGCGTCAGCGAGCAGGAGGTGGACGCCGTCGGGGCGGGGGCGGCGTAATGGCGAACGGCGAATGGCGAATGGCGAGACAAGGGAAGAAAGCGCGGCGGGAGCTTCCGTTGGTTCGCTATTCGATATGTGATCGTCGCTATCAAGCGGCAGCCTCGGCCACCTTCCCAGCGGCGCGCCTTCCGGCTGGAACGGCCAGTGGATGAACGCCGTGAAGCCGCCGGTCTCGTCCTGAAGGTCGCGCAGCACGCGCAGGTGCTCGATGCGCTCCTCGATCGTCTCGATGTGGCCCATCATCATCGTGCAGCTCGTCTTCATCCCGATCTTGTGCGCCTGGCGCATGACTTCGAGCCACTCGGCCGTCAGCGTCTTGCCCTGGCCGATCTTGCGGCGGACGCGGTCGACGAGGATCTCGCCGCCGCCGCCGGGGATGGTGGCGAGGCCGGCTTCCTGCAAGCGCAGCAGCACGTCGCGCAGGGGCATGCGATAGACCTGGTGGAAGGCCCAGATTTCGGGCGGGCTGAAGGCGTGGATGTGGATGGTGGGGTAGTTCGTGCGGATGAAGCGCAGCAGGTCGAGGTACCACTCGAACGGCAGCGTGTGCTCCTGTGGTATCGGCTTCCGGCCGGTCTCCCCGTCCGCTCCTGAGTCGGGGGAACCGCCTGCCGGGAACTCGGCGGGAAGGACGCCCGCGCCACCGGGCACCAGGCCGCCCTGCATGAGAATCTGCGTGCCGCCGATGTCGAGCAGCTCCTCGATTTTCCGGCCGATCTGTTCGAAACTGAGGATGTAGGCGTCGGGCTGGCCGGGGTCGGTCTTGAAGTTGCAGAAGATGCACCTGGCGGTGCAGACGTTGGAGTAGTTGATGTTGCGGTCGACGACGTAGGTGCGATAGGGCTCCGGGTGCAGCTCGATCAGCCTTCGGAACGCGAGCCGGCCGAGCTCGTGGATGCCGAGCTCGTGGTACATCGCGAGCGCGTCCGCGTCGGAGAGGCGGGAGGACGCACGGGTCTTAGCCGCAGTGGCCGGAGAAGTCACGGGCCGGGTCCTTCAGGTCGCCTGGCGCCGCGGAGGCGCACGATGCCCCCGATCGAGCGTCCTCCGCTGGCCCTGGCGCCAACCATGATCGAATCGTACTTGCACCGGGCCCGGGGCTCAAACCGGCGCGAGAGGCGGGCGCCGCCGGCTCGCGCGGAGCGGCGGCCGGGCGGTCTGCGTGCCGGCTGCGCTGACGGGCGCGCGAAGTCCGGTTATATTCCGCGGGCTCGCTCGCGATACCCGGTGTTTTCAAAGAGGTACGACGATGACCAATCCGCAGCCGCACACGGAGCTTGAGTCGCACCTGAAGGAGACCCGGCGGTTTGCGCCGCCGGCGGACTTCGCCGCCCAGGCGCACGTGAGAACTCAGGCGGAGTACGACGCGCTGCACAGGCGGGCCCTGGATGATCCGGAGGGCTTCTGGGAGGAGGTCGCGGCGGGTCTGCACTGGTTCCGGAAGTGGGACCGGGTGCTCGAGTGGAACCCTCCGAACGCCCGGTGGTTCGCCGGGGCGCGGACGAACCTGAGCTACAACTGCCTCGATCGCCACGTGGCCGCCGGCCTCGGCGACAAGACGGCGATCCTGTTCGAGGGCGAGCCGGGCGACGTGCGGCGGGTGACGTTCCGCGAGCTGCTCGACGAGGTCTGCCGCTTCGCGAACGCTCTGCGCGGGCTGGGCGTGAAGAAGGGCGACCGCGTGACGATCTACATGCCGATGACGCCCGAGCTGGCCGTCGCCGTGCTGGCCTGCGCCCGGATCGGCGCGCCGCATTCGGTCATCTTCGGCGGCTTCAGCGTGCAGGCCATCGCCGACCGCGTCGAAGACGCGCAGAGCAACGTCGTCATCACGGCCGATGGGGGCTACCGGCGCGGGCACGTGGTTCCGCTTAAGGCGAACGTGGACGAGGCCTGCGAGCGCTGCGAGCGGATCAGGACCGTCGTGGTGTTTCAGCGCTGCAAGTGCGACGTCGCGATGAAGCCAGGCCGCGATCATTGGTGGCACGAACTGACGGCCGGCGCCCCGGCCACCTGCGAGCCGGAGCACTGCGAAGCCGAGGACATGCTCTTCCTGCTGTACACCTCGGGAACGACCGGCAAGCCGAAGGGGATCATGCACACGACCGGCGGGTACATGGTGCACACGAACTACACGGCCCGGATGATCTTCGACCTCAAGCCGGACGACGTGTACTGGTGCAGCGCCGACGTCGGCTGGGTCACGGGGCACAGCTACGTGATCTACGGGATCCTCTCGAACGGCGTCACCACGCTGATGTACGAGGGCGCGCCGAACCACCCAGGGTGGGATCGCTTCTGGGACATCATCGAACGCCACAAGGTCACGAAGTTCTACACGGCGCCCACGGCCATCCGCGCCTTCATGCGCGAGGGCCGCCAGCACGCCGACAGGCACGACCTGTCGAGCCTCAAGCTGCTCGGCACCGTCGGCGAGCCGATCAACCCGGAGGCGTGGCTCTGGTACCACGAAGTCATCGGCCGCGGCCGCTGCCCGATCGTTGACACCTGGTGGCAGACGGAGACCGGCGGCATCATGATCACGCCCATCCCGGGCGTCATTCACACCAAGCCCGGCTCGGCCACCCGGCCGTTCTTCGGCATCGACGCGGCGATCCTGAACAAGAACGGCGTCGAGCAGCCGCCCAACGCCGGCGGATTCCTGTGCATCCGCAAGCCCTGGCCCGGAATGCTGCGCGGGGTCTACGGCGACCCGGAGCGCTTCCGGCGGCAGTACTGGTCGGAGATCGACGGCGTGTACTTCGCGGGCGATTCGGCCCGCAGGGACGAGGACGGCTACTTCTGGATCATGGGCCGCGTGGATGACATGATCAAGGTCGCCGGCCACGGCCTGGGCACGATGGAGGTCGAGTCGGCGCTCGTGTCGCATTCGGCGGTGGCGGAGGCGGCGGTGGTCGGGGTGCCGCACGAGATCAAGGGCAATGCGATCGTGGCGTTCGTGACGCTGCGCAGCGGCATCGAGCCGACGCCGGCGCTGCGCCAGGAGCTGATGAACCACGTGACGCACACGATGGGGGCGTTCGCCCGGCCGGAGCAGATCCGCTTCACGCAGTCGCTGCCCAAGACGCGCAGCGGCAAGATCATGCGGCGGCTGCTCAAGGAAGTCGCGACCAGCGGCGAAGTCAAGGGCGACACGACGACGCTGGAAGACTTCGGCGTGCTGGTGAAGCTGGCGCAGAAGGACGAGGAGTAGTCGGCGCGGCGGTCTGGGGGGCGCCCCGATTCAGTGGGTCAGCGGGCCCGCGCCACGCGTGCCGCGCGACGCGCGCGGCGCGTTCCGCGGCTCACTCCACGCGCCATTCCAGTATCCCGCCGGAGAAGCCCGGCTGAAGCTGCACTTCCAGCCGCAGTCCGTCGGTGGTCACGGGCTCGAACTCGACGCGGTTCATCCGGTCCGCCGCGATGCCGTAGGCCGCCTCGACCGGGTCCGCCTCGCGCGCCGCCACGATGGGCCGGACGGGCTTCCAACCGTCCTCGGTGCGACAAAGGACGCGCCACGACGCGGGCAGCCGGCAGTGGCCGCGGCCCGTGTCGTCAAACCAGTAGACTTCGACGGCGCAGACGCGCGTCGCCGCGCTCAGGTCGTACTGCACCCATTCGCGCGTGCCGCGATGGTCCCACCACGTCAGCCGCGGCAGGGCGTGGTCGCCCGAGCGCTCCGGGAGCACCTGGTCGTTGAGCGCGGCCAAGCTGTCGCTGGCCCAGCAGTGCGACGCCGACGCGCGGGCCCGCGACGCGATCGTGGGCGCCGGCGGCACGCGCGCGTGGCCGGCGTCACGCGCGATCCAGACGGTCATGGCGCCCGGGCCGCGGTGACACCACGCGTAGTACGGGACGGCCGTCAGGTCGATCGGGCGCGTGGCCAGCGCGCCGCCCGCATCGCGCGCGGCGAGCATCGCGGCGCCGCGCAGCACCGTGACGCCGCCGAGCAGCTCATCGCGGCGCTCCGGCCGCAGCTCGGCGTCATCGGGCAGCACGACGTCGAGGGCGTGTCCGTCGTGGTCGACGGCTTCGGCGCAGTAGACGAGCGGACCGCGCTCCAGCGCCACCCGGCCGACGTCGGCCCCGACGCGCGAGTCGGCGACGACGCGGCGAATGGGCATGGGCAGCTCGAGCGTTACCACGTCGCCGGCGTTCCACTTCCGCCGCAGCGTCGCGAAGCCGGCATCGATGGGCGGATGGATCGAGCGGCCGTTGATCGCCACCTTGTGAGCGGCGGGGGCCGGGTCGGTGTAGCGATACAGGTCGCTGGGCACCGGACGGCCGCGGGCCCAGCCCGGAATGCGGACGTGCAGCGTGAACTCCAGGTCGTCGGCGTCGGGCTCGACGGACAGGCGCACGGCGCCGCTCCACGGATAGTCCGTTTCCTGCTTCAGCACGACGCGTGCCCCGCGGACGCTGAAGCTCGCGGTCGAGGCCATGAAGAGATTGACGTAGAGCGCCTCGCCGGCGCGGCCGCGCTGGGCATAGGCCATCGTCGGGACCTGCGGGACGAAGCGCACGACGTTCACGGGGCAGCAGGCGCACGCGAACCAGGGCTGGCGCTCGCGGGCGCCGTGGTTGAACGGCCGCACGCCGTCGCACGCCAGCGGGTTCGGGTAGAAGAAGCGGTCGCCGCGCAAGTCGACGCCGGCCAGAAAGCCGTTGTAGAGCACGCGCTCCAGCACGTCGAGGTACGCCCCGTCACCGTGGGTCCGGAACAGCCGCCAGTTCCACATGGCGTTGGCGATTGCGGCGCAGGTCTCGGCGTAGGCGGAGTCGTTGGGCAGCTCGAACGGCGCGCCGAACGACTCGCCGTCCGCCTGCGCCCCGAGGCCGCCGGTGAGGTAGAGCTTGCGGTACAGCACGTCGGTCCAGAGGCTGCCGGCGACGTTGACGTACGCGCGGGCGCTGTCGCGGCGCAGGGCGGCGAGGTCGAGCATGCCGCAGTAGAGGTAGGCGGCCCGGACGGCGTGCCCGACGGCCTCGTCCTGCTCGAGGAGGGGCTGGTGATCCTGGTAGTAGACGCCCCAGGTGGGCCGCTTGTCGGCGCGGCCGCGCAGCGCCAGGAAGTGCTCCGCCAGCTCGAGATACTCGTAGCGCCCCGTGGCCTGGTAAAGCCGGCAAAGCGCAAGCTCGACTTCGGGGTGGCCGGGGACGCCGATGACGCGATCGGCGCCGGGGCCGAAGCGGTTGAAGATGTGATCGGCCAGGCGCGTGGCCACGTCGAGCAGCGTTCGGCTGCCGGTGGCCTCGTGATGCGCGACCGCGGCCTCGAAGAGGTGCCCGGCGCAGTAGAGCTCGTGCTTGTTGCGCAGGTCGGCCCAGCGCTGCTGCGGCTCGGCGAGCGTGAAGTACGTGTTGAGGTAGCCGTCGGGCTGCTGGGCGGCGGCGATGTCGGCGATGAGCTGGTCCAGGCGGGCCTCCAGCGCCGCGTCCGGATGATGGATGAGCGAGTACGCGGCGCCCTCGATCGCCTTGTAGACGTCCGAATCGTCGAAGAGCAGCCCCTGGAACGCGCCGGTCGCCTTGCCGGCCGCTCTGGCGAAGTTCGCCAGTCGGCCGCTGCGTTCGCATTGTTCAAGCACGTGCGGGACCGTGACCACCCGGTTGGTCTCCAGGCGCCGGCCCCAGAAGCCTTCGGTCACGCGGACGTCCCGCATGCCGGGCGGACCGATCGGATAGTCGTCCGCCGCGCGCAGCGTGACCGGAACGACGAGCGCCGTGGCGCAGACGTTGAGAATGATGCTGAGCGGGTGCATGCTCGGCTCCTGCGGGTGGCGCGCATTATCGTTCGGCCAGTCGTACGGCACAAACCCGGGCGCGGCGGTTGACCGCGGCTGGAGACACGGGCATGAATGCCCGTTTGGAGGAAACCGATGGACACGGAGCTGGTCGAGCAGTTCAAGGACGCGGCGTGCCGCAAGCTGGAGCAGGACATCTCGCAGATCGCGCGCTGCGCGGCGCTGCTCAGCGACGAGCAGGCGTGGTGGCGGCCCAACGAACACTGCAACAGCGTGGCGAACCTGGCGCTTCACCTGGCCGGCAACATCCGGCAGTGGATCGTGGCCGGGCTTGGCGGCGAGGCGTTCGCGCGCGACCGGCCCGCTGAGTTCGCCGCGCGCGGGCCCCAGCCGCTCGCCCCGATCGTCGCCGAACTGCTGCGAGTGGTCGAACGGGCGCGAAGCATCATTTCCAACATGGACGCGGCGTCGCTATCGCGGCGGTACGGCGTTCAGGGGTACGACGTGAGCGGGTTGCAGGCGATTTTTCACGTGGCGGAGCACATCTCGTTTCACAGCGGGCAGATCGTGCACATCACAAAAACCATCCGCGACGTGGACCTGAGCTTGTACGACGCCCAGGGCCGTCGGCGCACGCCCGCCGGGGGCAAACCCTGGTGAGGCGCGGCGACCGTGGCGGAAAAAGCTGGGCCGGAGGTCGGGACGTGCGGGGGGGGACACGTGCACCAACACTATCCGGCCCGAGGGCTGTGACCACAGAACGACCCGAGAGTAATCATAACCCGCGCCGCGGCCGAACGCAAGAATCGCGCCGGTTCCGCGCGTCGCCGACGGCCCTAAGTCTGCGTACTCGAAGTGATTGAGCCGCGAAAAAGACTTCGGCGCGCTCGTCGCGCCACGGTCAGGCAGACCGCGCCCGCGACCATTGCCAGCACCGTCGCGACCGCGTACGCCGTCGCCGGACCGCCGCGAACGTACAACGCGCCCCCGCCGACATAGCCGGCGGAGCGGGCCACGCCGAGCAGGGCCTGGTTCAGCCCCGCGAGGCGTCCCTGCGACTCGGGCGGAACCACGCAGGACAGGGCCGCCAGGACGGCGGGCGACGCCAGTGCCGCCCCGCTGGCAACCAGCGCCACGGCCAACCAGAAACAGCCCTGATTCTGGCTCGTTGAGATGATCGCGCAGCCGACGGCGATGCCCGCAAGCCCGACCGCGCACGTGCGCAGTTCGCCCAGCCGCCGCACCGTCGGCCGAATCGCTCCGCCCTGCACCGCGATCCCGATCAGGCCGAAGACGGCCCAGCCAAGCCCCTTTCCGGCCGGGCCCAACCGGTACCGGTCGGTCATGATCGGCGAGAACGTCGCGATCATCTGCGACAGCGCTACGGTCTGGAGCACCAGCGTCACGAGCAGGGCGCCCACCGTCGGAATCGTCCAGATCGGCCGCTGTACCGACGCGGCTTCCTGCCGGCGAGCGCCCGGCGGCAGCGTCTCTCGCAGCGAGAAAGCGATGATGCCCAGCGACACAACCTGCAAACCCGCCGCCGCCCACCCGACGGCGAATGACCCGAACCAGTCGGCCACAACTCCCCCGGCGAGCGGCCCGAGCGCCGCGCCGGCGCCGAACGCCGCGCCGAGCCAGCCGAGCTTCGCGGCGCGCTGCTCGGGGGCGGTGATGTCCGCGACGAGGGCCTGCGTGAGGCCGGCCTGGGCGCCGAACAACCCGCTGATGCCGCGGGCCAGGACCAGCCACGCCAGGTTCGGCGCCAGGGCCCAGCCGACCGACCCGGCGAGCGTGCCGAGCGTGGCGACGGCCAGCAACGGCCGCCGGCCGAAGCGGTCCGACAACCAGCCCATCAGCGGATTGCCCGCGATCTTCGGCAGGCTGGTCAGCAGCATCAGCACGCCCACCCACGCGGCCACGTCTGACGCCCCGAGCCGGCGACAGTGCTCGTCGATGACCGGCTGGACGGCGAAGATGGCGCCGGATTCGCAGAAGACGACGATCGCGGCGGCAAGAATCGGCGGCAATGAGCGTCCCCCTCTGGCCGTTTGGGGCAGAATGGCCAGTCAGGCCGATCTGGGCAAGGGGGCGGCCTGATTCTGCGCGTACTGGGGTCCGACCGAGAGAGGAGGAGGTTTCCGGGAGAAAAAAACTTGACAGGCTACTATGTGCCTAGTAGTCTTCCGATATGTCTAGTAGGCGGCCCGCGGCCACCAGGGCCGCCGGCCGGACTTGCCGGACGCGGGCGGTAGTCCGCGGCGTCGCCGCTTGTGAACAGGAGCTTCGCGTGACCCGGAAGCACGTGCCCAACATCACCGCCGCCGAGCTGCGCGTGCTGAAAGCGCTGTGGCGGCTGGAGAACGGGACAGTGCGCGACGTGAAGGAGGCGCTGGAGTCCGAGGGCGGCGAGTCGCCGGCGTACACGACGGTGATGACGCTGATGAGCCAGCTTGCGCAGAAGGGCGTGCTGGCGGTCGACAAGCTGCGCCAGCCGTTCGTCTACACGCCGAAACTGCGGCGTGAGCATGTGCTCAGCGAACGGCTGCGCGATTTTCTGAGCACCGTCTTCGACGGCCAGGCCGGCGAGCTCGTGCTGCGTCTGGTCGAGCAGGCGGACCTGTCCGCGGAAGACCTGCGGCGCATCGAGGCCCGGATAGAGAAGCACCAGCGCTCACGTGACGAAGGCGCCGACGACGCATCGGAGGGCCGCCGGTGATCCTGTTGGGCGACACTGCGATGACCGCGATCGCCGGCTGGATCGGCTGGGCGGTTGTGAGCGGCACGCTGCTGGCGCTGGTGACCTGGGTGCTGGTGCGCTGGCCGCTGCGGCGCGTACACCCCGGCATTCACGGCGCGCTCTGGCTGATTGTGCTCCTGAAGTTCCTTCTGCCGGCCGGGCCGGCGTTTCCAGCCTCGCTGGCGACTCTGGCCGAGCGCGGCGCGCGGCAGCTCGCCGCGAACGTAGCGCCGGCCGGTGGTGCGGCGACAGGCTCCCCGGTCGCCGCTGCACCGCTCGAGCTGCGCCTGCGCTGGATCGATGCGGCGCCCGGCGTTGCCGCCGCCGCCACGCCGGCGCAGCCGGCGGCCCCGGGCGCAGGCCGGCCATGGCTCAACGTCCTCGTGGGCCTGTATCTCGCGGCCGTGTGCGGGATTGGTCTTTGGCGGCTGCGCGGCTACTGGCGCTTCGTGCGCGGGGCCGCGCGCCTGCCGAGGGGCGACGCGGCGACGGAGCGCGGGGTGGCTGAGATCTGCCGGCGTGTCGGCGTGCGCGCACCGCGAACCGTCGTCAGCGACACGGCGCCCGCGCCGTGCATCTTCGGCGTGTGGCGGCCGGTGCTGGTGCTGTCGCGGCGACAGCTCGATTGCCCGGCTGAGCTTGAGGCGGCGGTGCTGCACGAGATCGCTCACATCCGCCGCTGCGACCTGCTTGTGCGACACGTGCAGTGGCTGACGGGGACCTTGCTCTTCTTCTGGCCGGTGGTGGCGTGGGTGAATCGGCGGATTGACTGGGCGCGGGAGTGCGCCTGTGACGAATGGGCCCTTCGTCACGGCGGCTTCTCGGCGAGTCAGTACGCCCGCTGCCTGCTGCGCGCGGCGCAGCCGGCGGGTCCGCGCTGGACCGGCTTCGCTCCGGCCGCCATGGCCGCTAACCCTTCGCTGATTGAAAGGAGAATCGAAGTGATACTGAATTCGAGCAACACCAGCGCCTCGCGCTGGGTCGGACCGGCGGTGGGCGCCCTCCTGGTGGGGTGGGCCGGGTTCGTTCTGACCGGCGCCAGCGCCGCGGACAAGCCCGCCGCCCAGGACACCTCCACCACGGAGGAGCGCGTCCAGACGATCGTCGTCCACGCCTCGTGCGTCGATGGCGTGAACGAGGACTTCGTCGTCGAGACCGCGGCCTTGCCGATGCCCATGTTCGGGCTGACTCCGTTTGCGTTTAGCCTGCCGATCCAGGTCCAGGTCGAGGGCGACGGGATCCAGGGCGCGACCGGCGCCATGGCCATCGTGGCCCACCAGGAACCGGCGGATTTTGCACAGCGCTTTCCGGCCGCCGACGCGAACGGCGACGGCGTCGTCACGCCCGAAGAGCGCGACGCGTACGTCATCGCCCGGGCGATGCTGGACCCCGCGGGCGTGCTCGCGCAGTTCCCGCATGCGGATCGCGATGGCAACGGCAAGCTGTCGGCGGACGAGGCCGCCCGGCTGGTGTGCGGGGCGATGATGCTGCACAGAACCGCGCTGCGGACGCGCGTCGCGGCCAGCGGCGAAGTGCCCAAGATCCGCGCCGGCACCGTCATCGTGCGCAAGCTCGGCGAGGGCGAGCCCGAGGTCATCATCAACGGCGAGCCGGTCGATGTGCAGACCGTTGACGCTGAGCCGGGCGCGATCCGCGTCAGGCGGATCACCCGGACGGACGCCGCCGGCGGCGAGCCGGTCGAACTCGAGCTCAAGGGACGCGTGAACTTCACGACGGCGGGCGGGCAGGCTCCGCTTCCGCCCTTGCCGGGGCTCCCGCCGTCGACGTGGATCATCCACAACACCAAGGGCGAGCCGAGCGCCGCGGACGTGGCGGCGTACGTTGAGCTGGCGCGGGAGACGAGCTCGCGGACGTTCCTGGAGCGTCATCCGGAGGCCGACTTGAACAAGGACGGACGCGTGTCGGCCGAGGAGCGCGAGGCGTTCATAGAGCGCCAGATGGCCACGCTGCGCCAGAAGCTGCTCGAGCGTCACCCCGAGGCCGACCTCGACGGTGACGGCGCGCTCAGCATCGACGAGATGCGGCAATTCCACATGAACATGGCCGCGGGCCTGAAGGGCAAGGTCGAGATCGAAGCCGGCCCCGGGCAGCGGGTCATCGTTGTGGAGCGCGAAACCGACGAGCCGCGCTGACTCCCGGCCGAGCGCGGCCCTGAAACCAGGCGCGGCGGAGCGGGCGACAAGCTCGGCTCCGCCGCTGCTTTTTCAGCCGACGGAGGTCGCGGAGGAGGCTGCTCCTGGGGCGAGCGGCCCTCAGGCGCCGTCGCCGCTCTTGGCGCGGCGCTTCTCGGCGGCGCGCTGGGCGATGAGGTCGAAGGTGGTGTGCGCCACGGTTGGCCCGGGCGAGGCGGCGTCAGCGGCCCTGGGAATCTGCTGGGCGGCGGTCACGATGTCGGCCACGCGTGCGCGCATCACCTCGGCGGGCGCGGAGGGGATCTCCGCCAGGGCGCGCAGCAGGTGGCCGGCGGACTTGAAGCGCAGAATGCGCTGCTTGTGCAGGGCGCGTTCGATGATCTCGACGAGCGCCTCGGGCAAAGCCCGCGGGCGCAGCCGCTGCAACGGGAGCTCGCCGCCGGCGTGCAGGGCGCGCACCTCGCTGATCGTCGCGCCGCAATACGGCGCCTGGCCGCAGAGCGCCTCGAAGAGCAGCACGCCCATCGCGTACACGTCGCTCTGAAACGAGACGTGCCCGTCGAACATCTCCGGCGCCATGTACAGCGGGCTGCCGCCGATCGTCGTCGCCCCGCTGCGGAACGCGCCGGCGTCGAAGGCGCACGCCAGTCCGAAGTCGCAGACGTGCGCGTCGCCCTCGCGATCGAAGAGGATGTTCGCGGGCTTCAGGTCGCGATGGACGACGTTGGCCCGGTGCAGCGCGTCCACGCCCTGGGCCGTCGTTGAGAGCACGTACAACGCCAGCGACAGATCGAGCGGTCCGGTGCGCTTCAGCACATCGCGCAGCGACAGGCCGTCGATCAGCTCCATCACGATCACGGCCAGGCCGCGCACCTGCTCGACGCTGTACACCGTCACCACGTTCGGATGCTTGATCGACGCCGCCGAGCGGATGCCCTGCACGATCTCGTTGACGGCGTGCGGCGCGCCGCCGCCATGCAGGACCTTGACCGCGACCCGCCGCCCCAGCGCCTCGTCGTAGCCCGACAGCACGCATCCGCCGGCCCCCTCGCCGAGCAGCGCGCCGATCCGCACCGTGCCGACGCGACGCGGGATCTCGACCGGCGCCGGCGGCGCGGCCGGGCCCGAGCTGACCATGATCGTGACGGTCTCTTCCACAAGCTCCATTCTAATCGCGCGGCCCGGCGGCGTCGTTCAAAACCCGCGGGAGAATTGGAACGCCGGTGAGTGGGATCCCGGTCGGCCGGACCGGTCACGCCGGAGCCGGCAGATGCCGTTCGACGATGCCCGCGAGAACCCGCCGCAGCGCCTCCGTCACTTCGTCGCGCCGGGTGATCTGCCGGCTGACGTACGCGCCTTCCATCACCAGCGAGACTTCCTGGGCGAACGCGGCGGCGTCTGGCGCACCGGAATAACCGCCGAGCTGCTGGATGATGTCCTGCATGGCGTGCTTGTGGGCGACGGCGGCCTCGTGGGCCGGCTCGTGCGGTAGCGGGAACTCGACCGCGACGTTGACGAAGAAACAGCCGTTGTACGAGTCGGTGGCGAACAACTCGTCGAAGGCATCGGGCAGGGCGAGCAACTGCCCGCGCGGCGTGTCGCCGCCGTGCTTGCGCAACAGGCGAACGAACTCGTCGCGCCACCAGTGGTCGTGCCAGCGGAGGACTTCGAGGACCAATTGGTCCTTGCTCTCGAAGTGGTTGTAGAAGGTAGTCTTGGTGACGCCGACCTCGGCCAGGATGCGGTCGAGGCCCACGCCGCGGAAGCCGTCGCGATAGAAGAGGTCGTGAGCGGTGCGGATGAGGCGCTCACGGGTCGAGGCGGCCATGGTCCGGCTCCGGCGGCGTTCAGGCGGCGCAGGACGGCGCATGAGCAACGCCCGGGCCATCGCCGCACGGCGAGTCATAGTCGGCGGGTTGACGGCAAGTCAAGGCAAACTGGACCGGTAGTCATTACCCACCCGCTGGTTTGTGTGGCATGCTCCTACGTGTAGCGCGGCGCCGGAAGCCGCCGCGGACCAAGGAGAGCAACATGAAAGCGACGATGACTGAGGATGCCGGCGCCCGGACCCACGCGGCGCCGGGCGCCCGCCGCGACGGCGAGCGGCTCAACGGGCTGGACCTGGGGGCGCTGCGCGGACTTTGCGAAACGGTTGCGGCGAACCCGAGCGAGGGCCGCGCGGGATTCAGGGTCTGCACGCGCTGGGCCGGCGGAACGCGCTCCGTGGCCCGCGTCGATTGCTGGCAGCTCGGCGGGCGCGACAAGGAGCGGCACTTCTCCATCGCCGCCGACGAGCCGCCCGAGCTGCTCGGCGACAGCAGCGCGCCCAACCCGCAGGAGCTGCTGATGGCGGCGATGAACGCCTGCGTAATGGTCGGGTACGTGGCCGGCTGCTCGGTTCACGGCATCGAGCTCGAGTCGATCGAGATCGAGACCTCCGGCGAGCTGGACCTGCGCGGGTTTCTCGGGCTCGATAGCGGGGTCAAGCCCGGCTACGACGAGATCGAGTACGTCGTCCGCATCAAGGGCAAGGGCACGCCGGAGCAGTTCCGCCAGGTTCATGCAACGGTGATGGCGACCTCGCCCAACTTCTTCAACATCACGCATCCGATCCGCGTACGGCCGCGGCTGGTGATCGAGTAGGCCACCAGGTTCGGGAGATGTACGCCAGGGAGCGTCGGCAGCCGGGCGGCAGCGCGAGGTCTCGCGCGGGCTGCGGCGCCGCCGACGCTCCCGTTCTGCTCGGGCAGCCGAAAGCGGGGCCCGGCGCGAGGCAAGTGGCTCGCGGCTGCAAACGCCGATATATTCAGAAGCGCCGGGGAAGGCGCGTTTTGAACGCGTGACGGTGTAACTCTGCGGTCCGCCGCGTCGGCGGCTTCGGGGGCGTCGGCAGACGGGAGGCCAGGGCGGTGATCAAGGCGTTTGATTTGAAGAAGGGCAAGGTGATCCACTTCCAGGGCGACCTGTGGCGGGTCGAGGACGTGTCGATCATGTCAAAGGGGAACTGGCGCAGCTATATCCAGGCGCGGCTCAAGCACGTGAAGACCGGGCGCAGCACGGACACGCGCTTCTCCACCGACGACAAGATCGAGACGCCGTTCGTCGAGACCAAGCCCTACGAGTATCTCTATCGCGAGGGCAACGACTTCATCGTCATGGACCCGACGTCGTTCGACCAGTTGCACGTGCCGGCGGAAGTGATGGGCGACGCGCACCTGTACCTGAAAGGCAACGAGACCGTCACGTTGCAGTCCATCGACGGCAAGATCGTCGCGTGTGAGCTGCCGAACACCGTCGAGCTGACGGTGACCGACACGACGCCGGTCGTAAAGGGCGCCACGGCGACGAACCAGAGCAAGGACGCGACCATGGAGACCGGGCTGCGCGTGCGCGTGCCGCCCTTCATCGAGAATGGCGAGAAGCTGCGCATCGACACGCGGACCGGCGAGTATCTCGAACGGGCCAAGTAGCGCCGCACGGGGAACAGCGGTCGGGTTGTCACGGAGGATGCGCTCTTGAACAGCGGCCCAATCGGCGTGTTTGATTCCGGTCTCGGCGGGCTTTCCGTCGTGCGGCACCTGCGGCAGCTCCTGCCGCAGGAGGACATCGTCTACTTCGGCGACACGGCCCGCGTGCCGTACGGCAGCAAGTCGCGGCAGACGGTGATCTGCTTTGCGCTGGAAGCGGCGCGCTTCCTGCTCCAGTTCGAGCCGAAGCTGATCGTCGCGGCCTGCAACACCGCCAGCGCCCTGGCGCTCGACGCACTGGTCGAGGAATTGCCCACGCCGATCATCGACGTCGTCGCTCCCGGGGCGCGGGCCGCCGCCGCGCACGCCGGCGGCGGGGCCATCTGCGTGATCGGGACCGAGGCGACCATCAACAGCGGGGCGTACCCGGCGGCGCTGAAGGCGCTGGCGCCGGCGGCGCGCGTGCTGGCCAGGCCGTGTCCGCTGTTCGTGCCGCTGGTGGAGGAGGGCCGCGACTGCCGCGACCCGGTCGTGACGGGCGTGGTGGCCGACTACCTGCGCGAGGTTCGCGAACAGGGAGTGCGCGCCCTGGTCCTGGGCTGCACGCACTATCCGCTCCTGCGGGACGCGATCGCCGACTTCCTCGGGCCCGACGTATTCATCATCGACAGCGGGCGCGAAACCTCTCTGGCGGCCCGCGCGGCGCTGGAGGAGGCCGGCGCCTTGAGCCCGGCGGTCCGGACGGGTAGCCTCTCGTGTTACGTCAGCGACAACCCGCAGCGGTTCCAGCGGGTCGGGTCGCGCTTTCTCGGACACGAGATCGACTCCGTCGAGTTTGTCGAGCCGGAGCGCTATATCTCGACGGCGATCGGCCAGCACCCCGCGTGAGAACGGACGAGGTGTTGATGCATACGCTTGCGCGATTCCGCTTGTGCGGCTCGGCCGGCACGCGGCTGCACGCGACCCTGCTGTGCGCGCTGGCCGCCGGCTGCAACACCGCCGACCTCGACGTGGGCTTCAGGAAGCTCTTCGAGCCGCAGCGCACGCCGCAGCAGAACATGGTCATCGCCGTTTCGGATCCCGATCCCGACGTTCGTCGCGACGCCGCCGCCAAGCTGGCGGCGAGCGGGCAGGTCACGCAGGAATGGGCGGTCAACGGGCTGACGGCGATCGCGCTGCTCGAGGCGAATCCGCAGACGCGCTGCGTGGCCATCCGCGGACTGGCCGCCGGCCGTGATCCGCGCGCCGTCGACGTGATGCTCAAGATTCTCAACCACACCCGGCATCCGCCGCGCGAGGTGCGCGCCCCCGGCGAGCTCGTGCGCTGGGACGCCGCGCTCGCCCTGGCGGAGCTGTCCGAAGCGCGCGTCGTGACCCCCGAGCAGGCGGACGCCGTCCGCGAGACGCTGCTTGAGCGCCTGCGCAACGACGCTGACCGTCACGTGCGCATCGCCGCCGCCCGCGGGCTGGCGTGCTGTCCGCAGCGCGATGCGGTCGACGGGCTGATGCGTGCCCTGGCGGATGACGACTTCGCCGTTGTGGCCGCGGCGACGCGCTCGCTCGAGCGCCTCACGGGGGCGCGGCTGGGCAGCGATGCGCAGGCCTGGGCGCATTGGCTGGCGGAGCACCCGTCGCCGGAGTTGAGCGTTAGGCCCCCCCCGGCCAGGCAGACCTGGTGGCAGCGGATGGGCCAGGGAACGCGCGACCTCTTCGGCTGGCTGTTCCCCGGGCCGAAGGCGCGCTGAGGGCTGGTCCCGCGGCGGTCGGCGAGTGTGCTTGACCCTGGAGCATGCCGACGTGAGTGCACGACGGCATGCCACGCATGCGACGGGTGGCATGCTCTCGCGTACTCGCGTGGGCGTGCGTTAGTGGGCGTCCACCCCGCCTGGCGGTCGCGGATCGGAACGCAGGCCGCTACAATCCACCTCTGCCTTCGGGCCTTTCCACGTTATCGGTCGGGGCCTCGCGCCGGCGGCGGCGCGAAGCGCGGCGCGGCGGAAGCGTGGACTGCGAACCGACGAGAAACTCAAATGCTGAGAGCATCGAACGATAACCCCGACATTGACTCTCTGGAAACGGCCGAGTGGATCGAGTCGCTTGACGCCGTCGTGCGCGGCGCCGGCCCACAGCGGGCTGCCTTCCTGCTGGCGCGGCTCGGCGACTGGGCACAGCGCCACGGCGTGCGCCTGCCGTACTCGGCCAACACGCCGTACGTGAACACGATCCCGCGGGCCTCGCAGCCGAAGTTCCCTGGCGATCGCAAGATCGAGTGGCGGATCAAGAGCTACGCGCGCTGGAACGCGATGGCGATGGTCGTGCGCGCCAACCAGGCGCACGAGGGCATCGGCGGGCACATCTCGACGTACGCGTCGGCGGCCACGCTGCTGGAGATCGGGTTCAACCATTTCTTCCGCGCGCGGGCGCCGGATCATCCCGGCGATCAAGTTTTCTTCCAGGGCCACTCGGCACCGGGGATCTACGCGCGGGCGTTTCTCGAGGGGCGTTTGCAGAAGCAGCAGCTCGCGAACTTCCGCCGGGAGCTGGCGAAGGGCGGAGGGCTGTCGTCGTATCCGCATCCGTGGCTGATGCCAGACTTCTGGGAGTTTCCGACCGTGTCGATGGGGCTTAGCCCGATCACGTCGATCTACCAGGCACGGTTCAACGAGTACCTGCTGGATCGCGGGCTGCTGGACACGCGTGATTGCCGGGTGTGGGCGTTCCTGGGCGACGGGGAGATGGACGAGCCGGAGAGCCTGGGGGCGATCACGCTGGCGGCCCGCGAGCACCTGGACAACCTGACGTGGGTGGTGAACTGCAACCTGCAACGGCTGGACGGCCCGGTGCGCGGCAACGGGAACATCATCCAGGAGCTGGAGGCGGCCTTCACCGGCGCCGGGTGGAACGTCATCAAGCTGATCTGGGGCGGCGACTGGGACCCGCTCTTCGAGGCCGACCGCGACGGGGCGCTGATCGAGGCCTTCGAGAAGACCGTGGACGGCCAGTTCCAGCGCTATACGGTAGAGAAGGGCGCCTACACCCGCGAGCACTTTTTCGGCCGCGACCCGCGCACCCTGAAGCTCGTCGAGCACATGACCGACGAGCAGATCGAGAAGATGCGCCTCGGCGGCCACGACCCCGAGAAGGTCTACGCCGCCTACAAGCTGGCGACCGAGACCAAGGGCCGGCCGACCGTGATCCTGGCGCGCACGATCAAGGGCTACGGCCTGGGCGAGGCCGGCGAGGGCCGCAACGTCACCCACCAGCAGAAGAAGCTCAACGAGGACGAGCTGCGCGAATTCCGCGACCGCTTCCAGATTCCCATCAGCGACGCCGAGATCAAGCGCGCCCCGTTCCGCCGCTTCGACGAAGGCAGCGTCGAGTTCGAGTACCTGCTGGAGCGTCGACGGGCGCTGGGCGGGTTCGTGCCGGCGCGGCAGGTGAAGGCCGTGCCGATGGCGGCGCCGCCGCTGGAGCTGTTCGGCGAGTTCCTGGAAGGCAGCGGTGAGAACAAGGCCTCCACAACCATGGTCTACATGCGCATGCTGAACCGGCTGATGCGCGACAAGCAGTTCGGCAAGCTGATCGTGCCGATCGTGCCCGACGAGGCGCGCACCTTCGGCATGGAGGCGCTGTTCCGCTCGTACGGCATCTACGCCCATGCCGGGCAGCTCTACGAGCCGGTCGATCACGCGACGTTGCTGCGCTACGAGGAGCGCCGCAACGGGCAGATTCTCGAAGAGGGCATCACCGAGGCGGGCTCGATGGCCTCGTTCACCGCCGCCGGCAGCGCCTACGCCACCTACGGGATCAACATGATCCCCTTCTACACGTTCTATTCGATGTTCGGGTTCCAGCGGATCGGCGATTCGATCTGGGCGGCGGGCGACCTGCGCTGCAAGGGCTTCCTGATCGGCGCGACGGCGGGGCGCACGACGTTGAACGGCGAGGGGCTCCAGCATCAGGACGGCCACAGTCACCTGCTGGCCAGCACCGTGCCGAACTGCATCTCGTACGACCCCGCCTTCGCCTTTGAACTGGCGCTGATCATCCGCGACGGCATCCGCCGGATGTACGAGGACCAGGAGAGCATCTTCTACTACATCACCGTCTACAACGAGACCTACGAGCAACCGAAGATGCCGGAGGGCGCGGCGGAGGGCGTGCTGAAGGGGATGTACAAGTTCCGGGCGGCGGAGAACCCGGGGTCGATGCCGCGCGTGCACCTGTTCGCCAGCGGCCCGATCGTGCGCGAGGCGCTGCGGGCCCAGGAGATGCTGCGCGAGCGCTACCAGGTGGCCGCCGACGTCTGGAGCGTCACCAGCTACACCGAGCTGTACCGCGACGGCCTGCGATGCAGCCGCTGGAATCGCCTGCACCCGACCGAGCCGCCGCGCATCCCGCACATCAACAAGCTGATCAACCAGGAGCCGTGGCCGATCGTCGCCGCCTCGGACTACGTGAAGTCGAACCCGTTCCGGGTGCAGGCGTGGTGTCCGGCGAGCTTCTTCTCCCTCGGCACTGACGGCTTCGGCCGGAGCGAGACGCGCGAAGAGCTGCGGCGGTTCTTCGAGATCGATGCGGAGCACATCGCCTTCGCGGCGCTGACGCAGCTCAGCCGCATCAAGCAGTTCGACGCGGGCCGCCTGCCGAAGGTCATCAAGGACCTGGGCATCAACCCCGAGGCGCCCGACCCGGCGCTGTCCTGATCGAGACGCGATCGACGTGAGTGGAGTGACACGATGGGCGCGGCGGAGTGGTACTACGTAGAGAACGGGCAATCGACCGGGCCGGTCACGGCCGAGGAGCTGCTGGCGCGGCTGCCGAAGCTCGGCGGCGACCGCGCGCTCGTGTTCGGTCCGGGGCTGGCCAACTGGACCGAGGCGCGGCACGTCGCCGCCCTTCGCCCGGCGATCGCGGGCAGCGGCGCCGGCGTCCCGCCGCCCTGGACCGGGCGCAAGGCCGACGAGATCGACTACCAGATCTACGGCGACGACATGCAGTTCGTCGAGGTGGGGCTGGACCCGGGCGAGATGGTCGTCGCCGAGGCCGGCGCGATGATGTACATGGCCGCCGGCGTGGAGATGCAGACGAGCTTCGGCGACCCGAGCGCCGATCAGGGGCTGCTGGGCAAGGTGCTCAGTGCCGGCAAGCGGCTGCTGACGGGCGAGTCGATGTTCCTGACGACGTTCACCGGCCGCGGGCCGGGCCGGCAGCACATCGCCTTCGCCGCGCCGTATCCCGGCAAGATCGTGCCGATCGACCTGACGCAGCACGCCGGCGAGGTGCTCTGCCAGAAACAGTCATTCCTGTGCTGCGCCCGCGGCGTGACGATCGGCATCGCGTTCACCCGGCGCCTCGGCGCCGGGGTGTTCGGCGGCGAGGGGTTCATCCTGCAACGGCTGAAGGGCGACGGCGTGGCGTTCGTGCACGCGGGCGGGACGCTGTGCAACCGGCAGCTTGCGGCGGGCGAGTCGCTGCGCGTGGACACTGGCTGCCTGGTCGCGTTCCAGCCGAGCGTGACGTACGACATTCGCTTCGTCGGCGGGTTCAAGAACACGCTGTTCGGCGGCGAGGGGCTGTTCTTCGCGGAGCTGACGGGGCCTGGCAGCGTGTGGCTGCAATCGCTGCCCTTCGCGCGGCTGGTCGATCGCATTCACGCCTCGGGGCGGTTCAGCCGGCGGACGGACGAGTCGTAGGCGCAGGCTGAGGCGGGGTGCGGATCGCAAGGAACACGCTCCTTCAGTGCGAGACCTCAGGATGACGCGAATGGCGGGCTGCCGGGCCGCTCGCTAGGCCACGACGCGCCCCGTGCACTCGCCGAAGTCCACGCGATAGCCGTCGCCCTGGCAGTAGGCGCGCATGATGACGGTGTCGCCGTCCAGCAGGAACTTGCGCTCCTCTCCGCCGGGCAGCTTGATGGGCCGCTCGCCGCGCCAGGCGAGCTCCAGCAGGCTGCCGAAGCTGTCGGGCGTCGGGCCGCTGATCGTGCCGCTCGCCAGCAGGTCGCCGGGCCGCACGTTGCAGCCGTTGGACGTGTGATGCGCAAGCTGCTGGGCCATGCTCCAGTAGAGGTGCCTGAAGTTGCTGCGGCAGATGACGTGCGGCGACGGCATCCGCGCCGTCTGAAGCAGCACCTCGAGCTGGATGTCGAACGTCGTGAGGTGTTCTCCCGCCTCCGCCGCGGCGTCGCGGCCTTGCCCGCGCTGATTCCCGATCCCTGACGTATGATCTGTTATTCTCAGATACTCAAGCGGCGGCGGGTCCTGGACCGGGCCGGCGCAGCGGAAGGGCTCAAGGGCTTCGAGCGGCGTGATCCAGGGCGAGATCGTCGTGGCGAAGTTCTTCGCCAGGAACGGCCCGAGCGGCACGTACTCCCACTTCTGGATGTCGCGCGCCGACCAGTCGTTGACCAGCGCCAGGCCGAAGATGTGATCCTCCGCCGCGCCGACCGGGATCGGCTCGCCCAGCGCGTTGCCAGGGCCGGCAAAGAAGCCCATCTCCAGCTCGAAGTCGAGCAGGCGCGTCGGCCCGAAGGCCGGCGCCGCGGCGTCGTCGGCCTTGGTCTGGCCGCGCGGGCGGCGGATGGGCGCACCGCTGACGACGATGCTGCTGGCGCGGCCGTGATAGCCGACCGGAATCCACAGCCAGTTCGGCATCAGGGCGTTCTCGGGGCCGCGGAACATGCTGCCGACGTTGAAGGCGTGCTGCCTGGACGAGTAGAAGTCCGTGTAGTCGCCGATCTCGCACGGCAACTCCATCGTGACGCGCTCGATCGGGATCAGCGCCTCCTCGCGCAGCCGCTTGTCGTCGCGCAGCGTCGGCTCGTCGTCGCGCAGCAGCAGCGTGATGATCTCGCGCACGGTCCGCCACGCCGGCCGCCCGAGCCCCATGAACTTGTTGAGCGACCACTTGCACAGCACGTGCTCGTCGCCGAACACCGGCTTGAAGAACCCCGCGTGCTCGATCACGCGCAGGTCGAGCACGAAGGCGCCGATCCTTACGCCGATCCGCGGCTGTTCCTGCTCCGGCGTGCGAAAGACGCCGTAGGGGAGGTTCCGGATCGTGAAGCCGGTGTCGGAAGTGGGGACGAAGGAATTCATCGTGGTGCCCGGTATTGGTGCTCGATGCACGGCGCCTGGTGCCAGGAAGCGCGCACGGCGTACTCCGCCTACATCCACCGCATCCGCCGCAAGTCCTCCCGCGGCTCGTCGAAGCTGCAACTGCCGAACGAGACCACGCGGTCGCGGCGGGCGATGGCGATCTCGCTGGCCGTGGCGAAGGCGTCGTTCCAGCTCGCGCCCTCGTCGTGAAAGTGAAACTGCCGCGCGTCCTGCTCCTCGACCACCGCCTGGAGGTCCGCCGGCTCCAGGTGCAGCGCGTACGCCAGCACGCCCGCCATCAGCACGTTGATGAACCCATGCACCGGCGCCTGGAGCCCCGCGTCGATGTGCCGCAGCGGGTGATGCAGCCCCGCGGTGAACTTCAGCGGAACCGCGGCCGCCTGGCACGCGTGAATCACGCCCGCCACCTGCTCGGCGCTCGGAAACGCATCCGCCGTCTGCCCGCCGCAGCGCAGCTTCATGCCCGGCGGTGCGAGTCCCGCGCGGGGCGCAGCCGCCGTCGCTTTGGCCTCGCGGAGCGACCGCAGCGCGTCGACGACCGCGGCCAGGCCGTCGCGCCAGGACGCGGCCGGCGGTAGCTCGCAGAAGTACCGCGTCCCGTCCGCAAGGCCGGCCTCGGAGAGGGCGGCATCGACGTCGCGCAGCAGCCTGCGGCAGTCCCCCGTGCCGGGCGGGCACAGCCGCAGCTCGATGCAGTCCACGCGGCCGAGCGCGGCGGCGCGCTCGCGGAATGCCGCGATGTCCGCCACGTCCTGCGCGAGATTCTGGCGCAGCTCGTCGGGCGAGGCGCCGCCGCGCGCGACCGCCGACACCGACACCGCTCGCGGCCGCGGGTCCATTGCGGAGAGCCGCGCGGTGAGATCGGCGAGCCGCGCCGTCGGGCAAATGAACCGCGACAGCATCCAGGCGTCGGGCTGGGCGCGATACGCCAGGTAGTTCGCCAGGGCCGGCTCGAGGTCGAGCCTGGCGGGCGGAAAGAGCCCGGCGTAGTCGATCACGTCCTTCAGCAGGACCCGCAACGATGCGTGCATGAGTCGGACTCCCGGTCGTGGCGCCGTGCGCAGCGCGTCAGTTTAGCGTTGGCGGGACGGCTTGCCGAGCGACTATTCTCCGCCGCCGTGCGCGAGTAGCATGCGCCGTGTCCCGTTCCGCGATCGGCCGCGGCGGGCGCTGGTGCTCCGTGCATTTCCTGGAGGAACGCGGTGATGATCAGACGCAACGTGATTCGAGTCGCGCCGGTCGCGGGGCTGGCGATGCTGATGGCCGGGCTGGCCGGGTGTCCTTCGATCGCCGACTTGCCGGATGAGCTCGACGTCGCGACCTCCGCCACGGAGAAGCACAAGGCCCCGCGCGACAGCGGGCTGCCGAGCGCCGGAGGCCGGACGTGGGCGGCGTTTCGCGCGATCGTGCCGGGCGAAAGCGACCCCGCCGCGACGCCGGGGCCGTATGGCGGACTGCTGACCGGCGGGTTGCTCGAGCGGCCGCCGGCGGGGGAGCAGATTTTCCGGGTCACGTTCGCGGAAGACGGGCGGCCGGTCGAGGTGAGCGAGAACGGGTTCTTCCTGACGGAGATCTACGGCAGGCGGGTGCCGGTCGGCGGCGCGTGGAGCCGGGCGACGCTGCCGGGCCTCTTCTTCCGCAGCGCTTCGTACGGGATCGAGATCGGCGGGCGCTTTGGCATCGCGATCGTCGTGCAGGTGCGTTTCGGCGGGGCGTACATCGGCCGGGCCGTGCTGTACGCCTGGGGCACGCAAGCCGCCGAGCGGCTTGAGGGCACGTTCGGCTACCTGCTTGACTTTGGCGGTGGCCCGCTGGAGGCGGCGCTGAGCGCGACCGGCGACCAGTACGCGTTCTTTGCGACGCCTGTGGAGTAGGGGGGGCGAGTGGTTGTGCCGGCGACGACGAGCGACATGCCGCCGTCGCAGACCTGAAGCGCGGCGACGATGGGGTCCGCTTATCGGTCCACCTCGCCCATCACAATGTCGATGCTTCCCACGATCGCCGGCACGTCGGCCAGGAGCACGTTGCGGCAGACTTCGCTGAGGATCGAGATGTTGCAGAAGCTCGGGCCGCGGGCCTTGACGCGGTAGGGGATCATCGAGCCGTCGCCCTCGATGTAGAAGCCGAGCTGGCCGCGCGGGTTCTCCGCCTCGAAGTACACACTGCGCGCCGGCAGCTTCGCCTTGTTGGCGTTCTTGGCCTTGAACGGGCCGTCCTTCGGCATCTGGTCCAGCGCCTGGCGGATGATGCGGCAGCTCTGCTTCATCTCCAGCATGCGCACGAAGTAGCGGTTCCAGCAGTCGCCGATCACCACCTCCGCCGGCGCCTCGCCCTCGCCGCCGGCCAGCCCGACCGGGATCTCGAACTCGAAGCGGTCGTAAAGGTCGTAGGGCCGCGTGCGGCGCAGGTCCCACTTCACGCCGCTGGCCCGCAGGCACGGCCCGCTCAGGCCGTAGGCGATGGCGCGGTCCGGCGGGATGACGCCGACGTTGGCGGTTCGGCGGACGAAGATGTGGTTGAAGCTGAGCAGGGCGTTGTACTCGTCGATCTTGGGCTCGAAGTAGTCGAGGAACTCGCGGACGCGGGCGGCGATCTCGGGCGGAAAGGCGTCGGAGTCCTGGACGGCGGGGTAGTTCGGGCCGCCGGGGTAGATGTAGGAGTAGGTCAGTCTTGCGCCGCACATGGCCTCGAAGAGATCGAGGATGTACTCGCGTTCGCGGAAGGCGTAGAGGAAGGGGGTGAAGGCGCCCATGTCGAGGCCGTAGGTGCCGAAGCTGACGAGGTGGCTGGCGATGCGGTTGAGCTCGGCGGCGATGATGCGGATGTACTTGCCGCGCTCGGGCACCTCGATGCCGGCGAGGGTCTCGACGGCGATGGCCCAGGCGTGGTTGTTGTTCATGGCGGCCAGGTAGTCCATGCGGTCGGTCTTGGGCACCCACTGGAAGGGCTGCATGTTCTCGGCGAGCTTCTCGGCGCAGCGGTGGAGGTAGCCGATGTAGGGGATCGCTTCGAGCACGAGCTCGCCGTCGGTGCGCAGGACCACGCGCAGCACGCCGTGGGTGGCGGGGTGCTGCGGGCCCATGTTGATGAGCATCTCCTCGGTGGCCAGGTCGGCGAAGTCCTCCTGGCGCAGATCGAAGTTGATGTCCGGCTGATAGGCGATTTCGCGCGTGGCGGTGGTCATCTCGGCTCGCTCGTTTCGTCTTCGGGACTGTCGTCCCCGTGCCCGTACGCCTGCACGCGGACGGTGTTGATGATCGTGACCGGCGGCGGAAACACACACGGGATCACCTGGATGCATGCGCTTCCCGTGTTGCGGACGTCGAAGACGGCGTGGTCGCCCGCGACCGCCAGCAGTCTGTACGCCTGGGCGGAGTTGAAGTCGCGCGTGCGGAAGCGCTCGCCCGGGCGCACCACGAGGTCGTCGTGCTCGGCGCCGTCAGCGGAGCGAATGCGTCCCCAGCGTCCGCGGCCCACGGTGACGCTCTCCGTGTCGATCGCCAGTGATGCGACGCCGGCGAGGCCCGGGACGTCCTCCGGATGGGCGCGCGTGCCCGGCCCGAAGCTGATGCAGCCCGCCAACGCCAGCGGCGCTGTCATGGCCGTGATCCGCGCCAGGTTCGAAGCTGCGCGCACGCTTGGGTTCACAGGCGTCACATCGTGTCGGTGGCCCGGCCGCCCTCGGCACGGGCTGGCGGCGACTCTGCACGCCGCCGGTGCGGGGTGATTGTACCGGCTTTTGAGCTGTCGCGGCACGAGCCGGCGCGACGTCGCCGACGCTGGATTGCCCGGGCGGCCCGAGAGGGCTAGACTGCGTGCGCGGGTTTTCCGTGGGGCGTAGCGCCCCCCTGGGGCCGTCTTGGAGTTCAACGATGTCCACCGCTACCGTCGCGCCGCCCATCAACTTCCAAAAGTGGGTCGACGAAAACCGCCACCTGCTCAAGCCGCCGGTCGGCAACAAGTGCATCTGGGAGAACGAGGACTTCATTGTCATGGTCGTGGGCGGTCCAAACAAGCGCAAGGACTACCACGTCAACGAGACCAGCGAGTTCTTCTACCAGATCCAGGGCGACATCACCGTCGGCATTATCGACCCGCAGACGCGCAAGCCCCGCGACGTCATCATCCGTGAGGGCGAGACCTTCCTCCTTCCGCCCCTCGTGCCGCACAGCCCGCGCCGCCCGGCGGACACGGTGGGCATCGTCGTCGAGACAGGCCGCAAGCCGGGCGCGAAGGACAAGCTGCAATGGTACTGCGACAAGTGCGGCGGGCTGGTCTACGAGGCCGAGTTCAAGCTCCAGAACATCGCCGTCGACCTGAAGCGGATCATGGAGGAGTTCTGGTCGAAGGACGATCTGCGCCGCTGCAAGAGGGACGGCAGCGTCATCGCGCCGCCGGGCGAGGCCCAGCCGCCGCCGAACTAGTTCAGAGTGTCGAGAATGGCGAATAGCAGAATGAAGAGACTCCGCACCGCTCCCGGCGCTGGCTTTCGGTGTTCGTTCAGGGTCTGCCTTCGCCATTCGCGATTCGCAATTCGCTGTTTCGCGTGAGCGCGCTCGACCTCGCCATCCTGCTCGGATACCCCGAGATCAGCGGGGGCACCAACGTCATCATGGAGCACGCGCTCGGGCTCAGGCGGCTCGGGCATCGCGTGGCGATCGTCACCGAGCAGCCGTTCGACCCGCGCCGGCTGGCCTGGAAGCCGGGAGCGGCCGAGGAACTGGAGCTGCTGTGCCACGCCGGCTGCCGCGAGCGCGAGTTCGACCTGGCCATGGCGACCTGGTGGCGGTCGGTGTTCGACCTGCCGTTCGTGCCGGCCCGGCGCTACGCGTATTTCGTGCAGTCGATCGAGTCGCGCTTCTTTGGCGAACAGGACCCGGACCTGCGGGCCCTCGCCGACTACACCTACAGCCAGCCGCTGGAGATCGTCACCGAGGCGACCTGGATTCAGCGCCACCTGCGCGAGCGCTACGGCCACGAGCCCGTGCTCGTGCACAACGGCGTAGACAAGAGGATTTTTCGCCCGGATGGTCCGGCGCTCGAGCCGCGCCCGACGGCTGGACCGCCGCCGGCCTCCGCTGCACAAACGGGCGGCGGCCTGCGCGTCCTGGTCGAAGGCGCCCTGCGCGTCCCCTTCAAGCGCGTCGAGCTCACCGTCGAGCTTTGCCGCAAGGCCGGCATCGACGACCTGTGGCTGCTCACGCCCACGCCGTGCGAGCGCTTCGGCGGCGTGCGGCGGCTGCTCTCGAAGGTGCCGATGCCGGAGGTCGGCGCCGTGTACCGTTCGTGCGACGTGCTGGTGAAGCTCAGCACGGTCGAGGGCATGTTCGGCCCGCCGCTGGAGATGATGCACTGCGGCGGGACGGCGATCACAAGCGACGTGACGGGGCACGACGAGTACATGCGGCACGACGTAAACGGCCTGGTCGTGCCGATCGGCCAGGAGCACCAGGTCGTCGAGCATTTGCGGCGGCTGCGCGATGACCCCGCGCTGCTGGAGCGGCTGAAGCGCCGGGCGGCGGAGACGGCGGCGGCCTGGCCGGACTGGCCCGAGGCCGTGCGCGGGATGGACGCGTTCATCCGCAGCGTGTGCGAACGACCCGTCACGCGCGAAGTCGAGTGGCGGAACATGCGGCGGCATCTTCAGGCGGCGCTGCGGCTGGCCGGACCGCTGCACCGCGTCATGACCGACGACCTGTCGGGCTGGGATTTGCTTCGACGGCTGGGCAAGCGCGTGTGCAACCGCGCGCTGGCGCTGGTGCGGCGCCGGAGGCCGGGAGCGTAGCGCCGGCGGGCGCAGAGCGGTGATCGGAGCGGATGGTGCGTCTCCGGCCCTGGGCCCCGGCGCTGGCGCTTGGGGCTTCGGATCGTGTCAGAAACGCACGGTCTCCAGCGCCGCCTTCACGACGCGTCCGGTGTCCGGCAGGTAGTTCATCTCGTTGGCGAAGAACGGGATGATCGTGTCGAAGCCCGTCACGCGCTTCACCGGCGCTTCCAGGTAAAGCAGGCTGTCTTCAACGATGCGCGCGACCACCTCCGCCCCGACGCCGCAATGCCGGGGCGCCTCGTGGATCACCACCGCCCGCCCCGTCTTGCGCACCGAGGCGTTGATCAGATCGCTGTCGAGCGGCGCGACGCTCAGCAGGTCGAGCACCTCGGCATCGACGCCGTGCTCCTCTTCGAGCTCCTCGGCGGCTTCGAGCGCGGCGCGCATCGTCGGCCCGTAGGAGATCAGCGTCACGTCCTGGCCCGGGCGGGCCACGACGCCCTTGCCGATCGGCATGGTCTCGGGCTCGTCGGGCACTTCCTCGCGCGTGGCCCGGTACAGCGCCTTCGGCTCGAAGAAGATCACCGGGTCAGGGTCGAGGATCGCCGCCCGCAGCAGCGCCCGCGCGCTGCGCGGGCCGCTCGGCAGCACCACCTTCAGCCCCGCCAGGTGTGCATACGTCGCCTCGGGCGCCTCGCTGTGATGCTCGATGGCGCGAATGCCCCCGCCGTAGGGCATGCGGATCACCATCGGGATCGTGTAGCGCCCGCGGGTGCGGTTGCGGAAGCGGCGGACGTGGTTCTCGATCTGGTGAAACGCCTGGAACGAGAAGCCGTCGAACTGCATCTCGCACAGCGGAACAAAGCCGCGAAAGCACAACCCGACTGCCGTGCCGATGATGGCGGCCTCGGCCAGCGGCGTGTCGACGACGCGTGATTCGCCGAATTCCTGGAGCAGGCCCTCGGTGACGCGGAAGACGCCCTCGTCGCGGCCGACGTCCTGGCCCATCACCATGACGTTCGGGTTTTCCTGCATGGCCTCGCGCAGGGCGAGGTTCAGGGCTTTGACCATCGTGAGCTGCGGCACGGAACCTCCCGGGCAAATAGCGAATTCGCAGTGGCGAACGTCGAAAGACAAACCGTCAGGCGGCCCGCCTGGCCCGGGACGCGGCCCGCAACCTGTCCCAGTGGCGAACCCAGCGCACCTTTCCCTTCGCGCGCGCCGCTATTCTACTCCGCCCGCCGCGAGCCGCAATCCGTAGGCGCTGGTTGCCCTGCCGGAATGCGCCTGCTGCCGAATCCGGTAACTGCGCCGCGGGTCCTCGACCGTGTTCTGTTCAGCCCGTTCGGCGTCGAGCTTGCTGGGATCCAGGCTCAACCGCGACTCACGCTGCGGCCGGCACACGAATGTTACGGCGTGTTTGTGCTGAATCCCGAGCGTGACAGGCAAGAGTCGGATTTTGCTTGACCGGTTATCGAACCGGAGCCAGAATACTCGTTGAGGGGGCGTCGCACAGCGATCAAACGTTCGGGCTGGCTGGCTTGGAGCCCCCCAAGGAGCCGCAGCCATGCTGCTTCCCCGTACCCCGTACCCCGTACCCCGTTCCCGTTGATAGCCTTCTTCGGCGTGAGCATCTTATTCATGCCGGCCGCACGCGCTCAGACCATCTGCGGCACGCCGGGTGATATCGTGTGCTGCGGCGACATCGACGGCGACGGCGTTGTCACGCAGACAGACCTGGGTATCGCGATCGCGGAGTACGAATCCGGGTGCACCGGCTGTTGTCTGGGGGACGTTGACCTGGACGGCGACGTCGACTTGGACGGCGACCTGGACCTGGCGCGCGGGGCGCACGGATACGGGCTCTCCGTTGGCAAAGCGAAGTTCTACCGGAATCACCTCTACAGCGACGACTGCGACGTCTGCCCGGGCGCGTCGAAGCGCTACGTGCGCGCGCGCCCGGTGCGAGCGCCGAACCACGATCCCAACGAGCTACACCTGTGTACGGAAAACGAATTCGGCGCCCGCGTCGAGCTGGTCGTGCGGAACGATACTGACGCTTGCCGCTCGAAGCTGCGCCGTGTGCAGTGGACGTCCAGCGCCGCCGGGTATCTCACCCAGAGCCAGTACCCGCTGCAAGTCGGCCTGCCGCCCGACCCTGATCCCGACGATCCCAACGAGGATACCGAGTTCTCTTGCGCTGGTTCGTGCATGGCCGCAGCGCCGGCGGCGCGCCGGCGACAGCCGCCGCCGAAGCCGACGGCAGCGACGAAGCGGCGTAGGCGCATCGGGCGTAGAATCCCGTTGAACATGGCACGCAACGCATCATCGAGCGGCGGCGACCACGACGGCCGCGGGCGGTTCACGGCCGGAAACAAGGCCGGGCGCGGGAATCCGCATCATCGGCGCGTCGCGGAGCTGCGCGCGAAGATGCTGGAGCGCGTCACGCCGGACGATGTTTCGGCTGTGGTCGAAGCGCTCGTGAGCAAGGCGAAGGCCGGCGACACGGCGGCTATCAAGCTGCTGTTGGATCGCGTCTTCGGGCGCATCGCCGACCACGACGCCGCGGCGGCTGAGGATCGGGCGGAACGCGACGCGCTGCGCCGCGACGGGAACGCGAGAGGGTCGAACGCGAAGCCGGTCTAAACGAAGCGGAAGCCGTGATTCACGAAGCCGAGCAACGGCGCATGCTGGAAATGCGGGCGTCACTCGCCGGCGTCGAACTGCCGGAGTAGCGGCCCCCGCCCCCGGCGGCGCTGGGGGTCAGGGGGTGAATCTGTCCACGCCCGACACGCTTCGCACCGTCAACAACGGTGTTTGACGGTCGCGCCGATCCGGCTACACGCCCGGACGCCGCATGACGGTTTCGTGGAATAGCGCTGCACTGAGGTTGCGGGCGATTCGTGCAAGCGTCTGTTCGCGCTCCGCGTTTCGGTGCGGATGACACCATTTCGATAGGTGTTCCGTGGTCCCGTCGCTCACGGTGCGCCAGCTCGAACCCGTCAAGTCGCGGCGGACTTCGGCCGCGAGCTGCGCCGCCCCGCCTTCGCGATACCGGGCGCTCTCACGTTCCATCGTCGCCAAGATTGCTTCGACGCCCGTGCGGTCTACATCGTCGCGGACTGCCTTCATTGCCGTACCCTCATTTGGTCCGACCTGGACCGTGCCGTATATACCGTTTCGGCCGCTTTCGCTTGAATGGTGAGACGGAAATTCGGCGCGGCGAGGACGTTCCGGCATCGCGCGGCCGTACGCCCGCTTCGCACGATCCGCGCGCGTTGTAGAATGCCCGGAACTGGGGCGGCGGCTGGCCAGCCGTCGAACGCTGCCCGGTAGCCGCGTCTCGCACCATCCGACACGGCCGCCGGGCGGTGGTTCCCCGGTCAGGATGGTGCATCTTGCCCGCGCTCCCGAGCGATCAAACGCGCGTTTTGCGCACGTTGTACGAATGGCGATTCGTCGGCCGCGGCGACGGTCCGTCGCGTGGCCGCCTGGAGCGCGTTCCCGACTACATCTTGGCGGCGGAATTGGACGGCTCGGGTATCGACGTGCCGGCGTGCCTGGACGCGCTCACGGTCAAGGGCTTGGCGAAGTCGCTCGGGCCGGGCGACTCGGGCGGGACGTGGAAGTTACCCGGCGGTCGCGTGCTGCGCGTGACGCTCCGCCACGAAGGCGACGGGCCGAAGCGGCTGTACTACGCCGACGTTTGCGTACAGGACGCGGGCGGACCGTGGCGGACCATTGCCGAGCTGGCCGGCCGCGACCCGTGCGGCAAGGTGTACGACGTGACGCCGGCGGGCGGTGTGCCCGCCAACAGGATCGCCAAGTGGAACGGCTCGGAATGGTCGGCCCTGGGCGCCGGCATCAACGACGAAGGCGGCGCCGTTCATGCGCTCGCCGCGTTTGACGACGGCGGCGGTCCAGCGCTCTATGTTGGCGGAGAGTTCACGCAGGTCGATGGCGAGCCGATCCACAACATCGCCCGCTGGAACGGCCAGACCTGGTCCGCCGTTGGCAACATCGAGACGCCTCAGGTCTGGACGCTCAAGGTGCTCGACGATGGCAGCGGACCGGCGCTCTTCGCCGCCGGCGGCGACATGATTCAGAAGTGGGACGGCCAGAAATGGACGCGCTATCTGCCCCAGCCCGGCCCGGTGAGCGCGATTGAAGTCTTCGACGGCCCCGCCGGCCCCATGCTCCGCGCCGGCGGCAGCATCCACTTCGGCGAGTTCCCCAACCAGCTCTACACCAACATCGCCCGCTTCACCCCTGCCGCCGCCGGCCCGGCCTGCTGCGACGTACCAGTCCGACCTGGGCACACTGCTGGCGCACTTCGGCCAGCCGTGCGGGTAGGAAGCCGAGTAGCGAGTGACGAGTGCAGAGTAACGAGTGGCGGGGGATCGGGGATCGGGGATCGGCTATCACGCGTTCCCGCCTCACGGCGTCATCAGATCGTCCGGCTCATTCGCGCGCTGGGGGCGCGCGAGTCGCCGTCCTGCTCGGTGGGGGGCGTGTCGCCGGCGCCCGACGCCAGATGGGCGCGCAGCTCCTGCTCCTGCCGCGCCAGCTCGGGCGTCTGCGTGGCGTACATGTGGTGGAACATCTCGTACGGGTCGGGGCGTAGGCGCTCGTAGGCGGCGACGGCCTTGTCCATCTCGGAGCGGATCTCCTCTTCCATGACCTGCTCGATCTTGTCGTCGAGCAGCTTCTTGCCGACCAGGTAGCTGCGGAAGCGCGGCAGCGGGTCGCGCGCCTCCCAGTGCTTGACCTCCTCATCGCTGCGGTACTTCTTCGGATCGTCGGCGGTCGTGTGCATGGCCAGGCGATACGTGACCGCCTCGATCAGCGTCGGCCCGCCGCCGCTGCGGGCTTTCTCGATGGCCTCGCGGGCGGCGACGATCATGGCGAGGATGTCGTTTCCGTCGACCTGGAGGGCGTCGATGCCGTAGGCGATGGCCTTCTGGGCGATGGTCGGCGAAGCGGTCTGCTTGTGGCGGGGGACGGAGATGGCCCAGTGATTATTCTGCACGACGACGACGAAGGGCACCTTGTAAACCGAGGCGAAGTTGAGCGCCTCGTGGAAGTCGCCCTCCGAGGTCCCGCCGTCCCCGACGAAACCGGCGCAGACGGTGTTGTCGCCGCGCAGCTTGCAGCCCCAGGCGATGCCCATGCCATACTGCAACTGCGAGGCGATGGGCACGCAGATGGGCAGGTCGTTGACGCCGTCGGGGATGCGGCTGCCGATCTCGTGTCCGCCCCACCAGGCAAGGTACTTGTCGATCTGCCAGCCGCGCCACAAGAAGGCGGAGAGCTCGCGGTAGCTCGGCGTCATCCAGTCTTCCTTGCGCAGGCAGTAGGCGACAGCCAGCGGCGTGGCCTCCTGGCCCTTGCAGGGGCCATAGGTGCCGATGCGGCCTTGGCGCTGGAGATGCAGGCAGCGCTCGTCGAGACGGCGCGTGGCGAGCATGGTCTTGTAGAGCCGGCGCAGGTCGGTGTCCGGAATCTTCGGTTCGAGGCGCCCGTCGAGATGGCCTTCGTGATCGAGTACCGAGAGACGCTCGACGCGGTTGGCGATCGGGATGGCTTCGCGCGGCACGGCCTGACCCTTCCTTTGACGGCTAGCAGCCTGACGAGTCCTTTTCGGGCCCTTACACAGGTAACATCGCATTCTACCACCCGACGGCGACCGATGGTAGCCGTGGGCCCTGGTACAGTTTGAACCGAGCCGCACCCGTGAGGAAGCGGTTGCGCCAGCGGACGTCCTCGTTTCAGCCGCTTCCGCACGGGCGCGGCTCGGCTCAGAAAGCAAAACTGTACCGGCACCTAGTGTAGTGCCTCGCAAATAACTGCCTGTCCCTATGCAGGGTGGGGCGGGCTTCCAACCCGCCCGAGCGGGCAAGATGCCCGCTCCACCCATCCGTGATACCGTCACATTTCTGCGAGGCACTACACTAGCCGTGAGCCGGCCTTGACCGCGGCCGCGGCCACCCTAGAATGATCGATCCTGGGCTCGGCGGACTGCCCGGCTCAGGCCCGGCCTGCGGCTGTGGCGGAATTGGCAGACGCGCAAGGTTCAGGTCCTTGTGAGCGCAAGCTCGTGGAGGTTCGACTCCTCTCAGCCGCAATCATCTTTTCGCCGCCTCCCGGCGGCGGGCGCCCCGGACGCTCGCGTCAGAGGGCCCGGGCCGCGGCGAGCACCGCGTCGTAATTCGGATGCTCGGCGATCTCCGGCACGTACTCGGCGTACTTGATGACCCCCTGGGCATCGACCACGAAGACGGCGCGGCAGAGAATGCGCAGGGCGGGGACCAGCGTGCCGTACGCCCGGCCGAAGGACACGTCCTTGTGATCGCTGAGCATGTGCAGCTTCTCCGGGTCGATGCCCTCGGTCGCGCAAAACCGCTTCTGAGCCACCGGCAGGTCGCAACTGATTGTGTAGATCGCGACGTGCGGCAGCTTTGAGACTTCCTCGTTGAAGCGCTTCGTCTGCGCCGCGCACACCGCCGTATCCAGCGACGGCACGACGCTGAAGATTCGCGGCGTGCCGGCGGTCTCGCTCAGTTTCATGTCGGTGACGAGGTCTTTCTTCAGCGTGGCGTCCGGTGCCCGGTCGCCCGCTTTGAGCTGCGGGCCCTCGAGATTGAGCGGATTTCCCTTCAGCGTGACGGTTCGCGCCATGAGCTTCTCCTTGCCTGGGCCCGTTGAGTCCGATGGCCGCCGCCGGGGGTCAAAAGAAGCCGCCCGCCGCGGCCCCCGGCGGCCGAGCCGCTCATGATATCGCCGGCGGCGGCCGGCGTCCCGCGGTGGCCGCGGGGAATCATCGCGGAACGGGCCGTGCCGTGGCGACCTGCACCCGTCCGCCGGGCAACAGGTGGACGGCGAGCGCGCCGCAGCGGTCGGTGGTGTAGACCGGGACGCGCGGCCCGAGCGCGCGAAGGACGGTGGCCTCGAATGCGGGCCGCGGGCGGGCGGTGGACACCAGGATGTATCGCGGGCGGGCCGCTCGCAGGAAATCGCCGGTGACGTCGCCCTCGTCGTCGCCGTGATGTGGGGCGAGCAGCACGTCGCAGGCCAGGTCGATACGCTCGTCGGCGTGATCCTTCAGGAGTTCGAGCAGCGCGCGGCGCTCGACATCGCCGGCCAGTAGCACGCGCGCTGCCGCGACGTGGTATCGAAGCACGAGCGACGTGTCGTTGGCGGGCCAGGCGTCCGGCAGTCCGCGGCGCGGCCACAGGACCTCGACGACACCGTCGCCGAGCGGCAGCTCGTCGCCCTGCGTCAGGCAGCGTAGCGAGGTGCGCGCGGCGGCGATATGGCCGAGCAGCCGCCGCACGCCCGCGTCGTGCTGGCTGGCATCGAGGAAGGCCTGGGTTGTGAGAACTTGCGCCGGCGGCATGGCCGCGAGCACGCCCGGCAGGCCGCTGTAGTGGCCGTAGTTGGCGCGCGAGAGCAGCACGGCCTCGAAACGGCGCAGGCCAAGATTGCGGGCCGCCGCCGTGACGATCGCGCCGGCGTCGAGATCCGCGGCGCTGCCGACGTCGCAGAGCAGCGCGCGGCCTGAGGCGGCGGTGAGGATCGCCGCGCTGCCGTCGCCGACGGCCAGCACGTGTACGGCGTCTGCCGGCGCGGCGCGCGGGACGAGCAGCAGCCAGCCCGGCCAGGCGAGCGCCAGCGTGACCGGGGCCATGGCGCCGGCGGCGAGGGGGCGGAGCAGCTTTCGTTTCTGCCGCGCCAGGTCGGGCGGCAGGCCGCGGCGCCAGGCCTCGAGGCGCCCCGTCGCGCGCTGAGTCCAGGCCCGGAGGTGAACGACGTACCACCCGAGCACGGCGTACGTCGCAAGCGGGAGCCACGCGGGTGGTGGAGCGAAGTCGACGACCGAGTGCGGGAGGCGCGCGAGGTGATCCACCAGCCAGAGCGTGACTCCGCTGATGGCTGTGTACAGAGCGCCGAGCGGCGGTCCGAGCGGCGGCGCGAGCGCTCCGCCCAGCATCGCGGCGAACCCGAGCATGACGGCGAGCGTGAGCAAGGGAGTGAGCAAGGCGCAGCTCACGGCGGCCCAGGGATGGAACTGGCCAAAGTGCCAGGCAACCAGCGGAGCGGCCATGACCCAGGCCAGCAGGCTGACCGCCAGCGTTCCGGCGACGACGTTACCGATGCGCCGCCGGGCCCAGTTCGCGACCGTCTCGGCCGGGCGTTTGAAGGACGAGGCCGCGAGCGTGCCGGCGCGCCAGACCGCGCGGCGGGCCGTCCAGGCGTGGTAGATCGCGGGCGCGACGACACAGAGCGTGAGCACGATGAGGAACGAGAGCTGAAAGCCGGCGCGGAAGAGCTGGGCCGGGTCGCCGGCGAGCAGCACGAAGGCCGAGAGCGCGAGCCAGTTGGGCGTGGTGAGAGGCCGCCCGAGCAGCAGCGCGATCGAAGCGACGGCGGCCATGATGATGGCGCGCAGCACCGGCGCGTCCCAATCGACCACGAGCACGTAGACGGCGACGGTAACGAGCGTTGCGAGGCCGGTCAGGCGGCGAGGGGAGACGTGCCAGTCGCGCGCGAAGGGGAGCCACGCCACGCTGAGATGAACCATGCCGCGCAGCATGAACGCCGCGGAGCCGGCCAGCACGACCACCTGGAAACCGCTGGCGACCAGGAAGTGGATCGCGCCGAGACGCAGAAACGCGGCCTCGACCGCGGGCGCCACGGCGTTGCGCTGTCCGAGCACCAGCGTGTCGAGCAGAGACGCCGCCTCGCTGTCGGGCTGCTCCGCGTAGGGTTCGAAGAACAGCCCGCGCAGCGACGCGCGGAAGCGCCGAAGGCCGTCCATCGGGCCGCGCGCGTCGCCGAGGAGCGCCACGTGCTCCGCCGAATCGACGCTGAGCAGCGCGTGGATTCCCTGCAAGGCGAAGATGCGCCGCCAGTCCGGCTCGCCCGGATTGCGCGCTGGCGGCGCCGACCGCAGCCAGCCGGTGAGCGTGACCATGCGTCCCGCCGGCGCCTCGATGCGCCCCGACACGTTCACGCGGAGCAGCCCGCTCATTGCCCGCCGGCCCTCGGGCGTCTCGCAGGATTCCCCGGCCAGGATGAACGTCGTACGCACCGCTGGCGGCCGGGGCGTGAAGGCGTTGCGCTGCGGCGGCGTGTGAACGTGGGGCTCGGTGATGACGCGGCCGGTGAGCCTGACGAGCACACGCTGCTGATGGGCCACGTGGGCCACGTGGTCGGGCGGCAGGTGCAGCGTCTGCTGGTGACGCAGCAGGCCCGCGAGGAGCGCAAGGGCGATGATGAGCACGTCGGAAGGAGGGAGCGGCGGCCAGTCGATCCGCACGGCGAGCGCGAACGCGAATGAGGTCAGCGCGGCCAGGGCCAGGGTGAAGCCGGCCAGCGCGATCGGCGCGACCGGGCCGGAAAGATCGGAGAGGCCGATGCCGCACATGAACGCGACCGCAGCCGCAACGACGGGCGCCGGGCGCGCAGCGGCGGAAAGGCGCGGTTGCTTGCGGCGCCGGGAGGCGCCCGGGGACGCAGCGGTAGAGGACGGCGCGCCGGCGACGACGGGCTGCATGGTGCTCAAGCCGGGCTCCGCGTCGCGTCGCAGAGCGAAATCGCGTTACGGACAAGGCGCGCCGCAGGCGCCGAACTGGCTCAGAAGCACGCCGAGGTCCCCCTGGTTGATGCACTGGTTGCCCTTCCCGTCGGGGGTGGGGTCGCAGTTGGCGGCGGGGTTCCAGCCGGGGTCGCCCTCGCAGAGGCCGTAGACGCCGAGCAGGATGCCCAGGTCGCCCTGGCAGACCGCGCCGTCGCCGTCGATGTCGCCGGCGCACTCCGGGGCGCACTCGATGTTCTCAACCAGGAAGTCGTCCACGAGCGCCTCGACCAGTGAGCCCCCGCCGAGGTCCGACGCGCGGAAGCGCAGGCGGACGGTCGCGGTCGGCGGCAGGATGTCGGCGACGCGGAAGGCGTAGTAGTACCACCCGCCGGAGGCCTGCGGGCCGCCGGGGCCGACGACCTCGACATCCGTCCAGTTTGCGCCGTTGTTGTTTGAGATCTGGACGACGAAGGTGTCGCTGGAGGGGTTGCTGCCCTTGTCGTTGGTGTACCAGCGCCAGTAGCTGATGACGGCGTTGGGGGCCGCGGACAGGTCGAGCGTGGGCGAGACGAGGGTGGTGGTGCCGCCATCGACGTCGCGGTCGCCGGCGCCTTGTCCGGCGAAACCATCCGTGACCCAGCAGATGGTTCCGGCGCCGGGCGTGTGATCGTCGCCGGGCTGCACAACGATTCCGTTGGTTGTGGTCTGCTCGGGGTCCATGCGGTTCCAGAGGCCCGCGGTGGCGTTGTCACCCGGCGCGCCGACCGTCCAGCCCTTGTCGGTCTGCATGTCGTCCTCGAAGACGGTGGTTGTGCCGTGGGAGGCCAGGGCGCGGAAGCCCTCGGCGGGCGCGGTGGCCGGGGCCCGCCAGGTGGAGCCGTTGGCCGCAGAAGCGGCGAAATAGAAGGCGACCTGGCTCGGACAGGCGATGGGCGGAAAGTCGGCGCGGAACAGGTTGCCGCCCAGCGAGACGAGCTCGACCGCAACGGGGCCGCCGCCGGCGTCGAAGATCAGTTGGGCGGTGCCGGGCTGGAGCTGGCCGGGCTTGCTCTCGTCGATCTGGACGAGCACGGAGTGTCCGGCGGGGTTGAGAAGGCTGGGGACGCCGTTCGGGAAGCTGAACGTCAGGAGCGGGTCCCCGACGTGCCAGACAAATAGGCCGCGTTCGAGATCGGAGCCGATGACGGTGCCGCTGGGGAAGTATGGATAGACGCTCCAGAGGCCGTTGAAGTTGTTGGAATCGCTGCTTGGGAAGGTGTCGAAGAAAGCGGTCTCGACCGGGTTGATCGGGTCTGTGGCGTCGAAGACGCGCATGCCGCTGCGGTAATTGGCCTGAAAGAGGAGATTGCCGCGAGTGTACATGTTGTGCCCGGTCGCGGGGACGCCATTGGTGAACGCGCCGACGTAGACGGGGTCGAGCAGGTTCGAGACGTTGAATATGTGGGTCGTGGTTCCGAGGCTGTATTCCTGCTCGTCGAGCTCGTCGCCGATGTAGAAGTACGTGCGGTCGGGCGAGAGCCAGCCCTGGTGCGAATAGCCGGGTTGTGGCCAGAAGCGGCGCGCCAGGCTGATGATGTTCTGCTTGTTGGTGACGTCGAGGATGTCGAGCCCGGTCTCGTCGATGCCGCCGTTGTAGCCCGTGCAGCAGAAGGCGATCTCGCGCCCGGCCCAGGGGCCGGATGTGTAGCTGACGACCTGCGTGTCGTGCACGTAGCGCGTGGACCAGGCGCCGACGTACTGCGGATTCGCGGGATCCGGATTCAGGTTGTAGATGCGCACGCCGTTGCTGCCCCCGCCGCAGCGATACAGGTAGCCGCTTTCCTCGTTGATCGCGACGTTGTGGGTGGACTGGTTGCCGCCGGCGGTGATGACGTTCACAAGGGTGACGACGCCGTTGTCGATCTGGCTGAGGTTGACGACCTGGATGCCGCTGCCGCCCTCGCTGACGACGTAGGCGTAGTTCTGGTAGACCTTGATGTCGCGCCAGAGACTGGTCGGACCGCTGATGAAGCCGATGAGCTGCGCATTGCCGGGGTTCGTCACCTCGACGTACGCCGAGCCGTTCGAGACGCCGACCAGGGCGTACTCGCGCCCCGAGGGCGACGTGTAGCCCCAGCAGTCGTTGCCCGACGTGGCCTCCGCGTTCAGCGACGCGAGCGGCAGCCAGCTCATGAGCACCACGTCCTGGGCGGGAAACTCCGGGGCGCCGACCGGCTCAACCTGCCGGAAGGGCGCGCCGTTGATCGGGGGCAGACGGTCCAACGCCTTCGGATCGCCGTCGTGGGCGCTGGCGAGGCCGGCAAGCAGAATGAGAAGGAGAACGCAGGAGGTCGGTGAGCGCGTCATGTGGCACTCCGGGGCGAAGGCTGGATGCTCGCGAGTTCAACGGATCGGCTCAGCCCGCATGATAGCACCTCGCGCCGCCGGAGGGAAGAGTGCGCATCGCCCGGCACACATCGCCGGTATCCCTGGCCGACGGGGCCGTTGTCTCAGAGGGCACTTCCCAAGCCACAGGCCGTTGCAGCACGCAGGCGAGTCGCGACCAAGCCGTCGACGTGGGCTATAATGGCCCCATGGACGCCGACATCGAGCGCGTGCTGCTGGACCGGGAGACGATCCGCCGGCGTGTGCAGGAGCTGGGCCGGGAGATCGCGCAGGTCTACGGGAACCCGGGCGAGAACCGGCTGGACGAGCGGGCGGGCGTCACGCTGCTGCCGATCCTGTCGGGCTCGATCATCTTCCTGGCCGACCTTATCCGCGAACTGCCTCTGATGATGAAGCTCGCGTTCGTCCACATCTCCAGCTACCCGGGGCGCTCCACCGAGTCGCAGCCGCACCGCACGCTGCTGGAGCTGACCGGCGACGTGGCCGGGCGGCACGTGCTGATCGTCGACGACATCCTCGACTCGGGACGCACGCTGCCGATCGTGCAGGACGCCGTGCGGCAGCGCGGCCCGGCGAGCCTGCGCACCTGCGTCCTGCTGCGGAAGCGCGGCAAGGCCCCGGCCAAGCTGAAGGTTGACTTCGTCGGCTTCGAGATAGATGATCTGTTCGTGGTCGGCTACGGGCTCGACTTCGACGACCTGTACCGCAACTATCCGCACATCGGCGTGCTGCGAGCGGAGCTCATGTCATGAGCTGGAGGCCCTTGCCCGACACCCTGCACTCGGAGGCCGGCGTGGCGGAGGCCGGCCTGGCGACGCTCGACAGTGTCCGGTCCCGCAGCATGGAGATGCTCGACGGCGGCGAGCTGGTCGAGCTCTCGCTCAAGCCGAGCCTCTGGTACATCCCGCTCGTCTGCGGGCGCTATGTCGCCGCCTGCGGCCTGCTGGCCGTGGCCGTGGCCGCCGTCTCTCCGCCGGCGCAGTCGGTCGCGTCGGCGCTGCTGGTGATTGCGTGCGCGACGGTCGGGCTGGGCCTGGTCTCGATCGCGGCGCTGCAATGGGCCAGCCGGCTGTACGTGCTGACGAACCGGCGGGTGGCGCGGTTCAAGGGCGTGATGTCGGTCGAGTTCAGCGAGCGCCCGCTGGTGTCGCTGGAGCGGGTCGAGCTGCACACGAGCACGCAGCAGCGCTGGCTGGGGCTGGGGTCGATCCGCATGATCGGCCGCGACGGCGCCAGCGCCGTGCTGTCGTGGGATCACCTGTCGCGGCCGGACGAGGTCTACCGCGCGCTGAACCGGGCGATACAGCGCGCCCGCAACGGTCCGGCGTCGTAGGCGGTCATGCCGGCCGACCCGACGGTCGGCGCGTCGCGCCCATTCTGAGCGAGATTCCAAAGAGACATCACAGCATTCCGGCGCCAGCGCTTCGCGGCGGGCGCACCCCGGATCGGCGCTCCGATCACGCACCGGCTCGCGCCATCGCGATTCTCACGCTCCGGCGGCGCCCACTTCGCTCTCGCGCGGCACGCGGGCCGGCGGAACGGTCGGGATCGCACTGGCCGAGGCCGTGATCGGCACGTCGGCCGGGCGCTGCTCCTGCGGGACGAGGTGGCGAAGCTGGATGTCCTGGTAGCCGCGGAAGCCGGTGCCCGCCGGGATCAGGCGGCCGAGGATGACGTTCTCCTTGAGGCCGACGAGGCGGTCTTCCTGGCCGGCGAGAGCGGCCTGGGTGAGCACCTTCGTGGTCTCCTGGAACGAGGCGGCACTGATGAACGACTCGCTCTGGAGGCTGGCCTTGGTGATGCCCAGCAGCAGCGTCTTGCCGGTGGCGGGCTTGGGCTTGCGACCCTTGGCGGGCTCGTTGCCGGCGGCCTCAGCCTCGTCGTTCTTGGCGACGAACTCCTCCTTGGAGACGATGGCGTTGAGGGCCAGGTCGGTCCCGCCGGGATCGACGATCTTGACGCTGCGCGCCAGGCGGTCGTTCTCCTTGCGGAAGCGGAACTTGTCGACGACCTCGTTGGGGAGGAAGGCGGAATCGCCCTCGCTGTCGACTTTCACCTTTCTGAGCATCTGCGAGATGATGATCTCGATGTGCTTGTCATTGATGGTCACGTTCTGCTGGCGGTAGACGCCCTGCACCTCCTTGAGCAGGTAGCGGTGCAGGTCGTCCTCGCCGTTGATGCGCAGGATGTCGTGCGGGATGAGCGGGCCCTCGATCAGCGGCGTGCCGGCCTCGACGTAGTCGCCGGCGTGCACCAGGAGCTGCTTGTCCTGGGCGACGTGGTGCTCCTTCTCCATGCCCGACTCGCTCTTGATGACGATGGTCATCTTGCCGCGGCGCTTGTCGGTGTGCAGCTCGACCGTGCCGGAGATCTCAGCCATCACCGCCGGCTCGCGCGGCTTGCGGGCCTCGAAGATCTCGGTGACGCGCGGCAGGCCGCCCGTGATGTCCTGGGTGCCGGCGATCTCGCGCGGCTGACGGGCGAGCAGGGCGCCGGGCTTGACCGGGTCGCCCTCGTTGACCTCGATGCGGGCCTTGGCGGGCAGGTGGTGGAAGTCGAGGATCTTGCCTTCCTTGTCCTCGACGAAGATGCGCGGGTGCTTGTCGCCCTTGTGCTCGATGACGATCCACTTGCTGTCGGCGCGGCCTTCCTGCTCGGGCCGGACGGTCTCGCCCTCGATCACGTCCTGGAAGCGGACGAAGCCCTCGGCCTCCGCGAGCATGGGCACGAAGTGCACGTCCCACTGCACGATCGTCGTGCGCGGCTTGACCTCGGTCCCTGCGGCGACCAGCACGGCGGCGCCATAGGGCACCTTGTAGCGCTCGAGCTCGCGGCCCTTCTCGTCGTTGATGGCAATCTCGCCGTTGCGCTTCAGAACCCGGAAGATCATCTTTCCGGTCTCGGGATCGGTGCTGGCGACGGCGTTGAGGTTGTGGTAGGCGATCACGCCGCCGTTGATGTTGACGGTCTCGCTCTCCATGACTGCGCGGCTGGCGACGCCGCCGGTGTGGAAGGTGCGCATGGTGAGCTGCGTTCCGGGCTCACCGATGGACTGGGCGGCGATGATGCCGACGGCGAGCCCTTCCTCGACCAGTCGGCCGGTGGAGAGGTCGGCGCCGTAGCACAGGGCGCAGACGCCCTGGTCGCTCTCGCAGGTGAGGGCGCTGCGGACGCGGATGCTCTCGATGCCCAGGCCGCCCTCCTCGGGCTTGGCCTCGAGCGTCCGGGCGATCTGCGGCGTGATGACCTCGTTCTCGCGGACGATGATCTCGTCGGTGCGCGGGTCGCGGATGGTGTCGCGCGCCACGCGGCCGGTGACGAGCTGGCTGAGCTTGATGTCGACTTCCTCGCCCTTGTAGATGGTGCTCTTGGTGATGCCCTCGATCGTGCCGCAGTCGTGCTGCGTGACGATGACGTTCTGGGCCACGTCGGCGAGCTTGCGCGTCAGGTAGCCGGAGTCGGCGGTCTTGAGGGCGGTGTCCGCCAGGCCCTTGCGGGCGCCGTGCGTCGAGCTGAAGTACTCGAGCACCGTGAGACCCTCGCGGAAGTTGGCCTTGATCGGGGCCTCGATGATCTCGCCGCTGGGCTTGGCCATCAGGGCGCGCATGCCGGCGAGCTGGCGGATCTGGTCGACCGAGCCGCGGGCGCCGGAGTCGCTCATCAGGTAGATCGGGTTGAGGTAGGGCTTGGCCTCCTTGTCGGAGGGCTTCGATTCCTGCCCGTCGGAGCGCCGCCAGTCGGCCTTGAGCTGCGCGAGCATCTCCTTGGTAATGGCCTCGCGCGCGTGCACCCAGATGTCGATAAGCTGGTTGTGCCGCTCCATCGGCGTGATGTGGCCGTTGGCGAAGTTCTTCTCGACGCGGTCGACCTGCTTCTGGGCCAGCTCGAGGATGCGCGGCTTGGCCTCCGGGACGCGCAGGTCCGTCAGGCCGAACGACAGGCCGGCCAGCGTGCTGCGCTTGAAGCCCAGCTCCTTGATGCGGTCCAGCAGGTCGATGGTGGCCCGGCGGCCGAGACGCGCGTGGCAATCGGCGATGACGCGGGCGGAGCCCTTCTGGCTGAGCGGGTAATTGTAGAAGGGCAGCTCGGGGTCGAGGATGTCGTTGAAGATGCAGCGGCCGACGGTCGTCCGCACCAGGCCGTTCTTCGCCACGGGCGCCGGCGCGTCGTTCTGGCCGCTGATGATCTCGGCCCGCGGGATGCGCACGCGGATGGGCGTGTGCATGCCGATCTGGCCCATCTGATGCGCCAGCATGGCCTCTTCCGCGTTGGCGAAGCAGCGCTCCTTGCCTTCGGGGCGTTCGCCCGGCTCGCCGGCGTGGTCGCACGTCAGGTAGTAGATGCCGAGCACGATGTCCTGGGTCGCCGGCGTGTTCGGGGCGCCGTTGGCCGGGCTGAAGATGTTGTGCGTGCTCATCATCAGCACGTGAGCCTCGGCCTGGGCCTCGATGCTGAGCGGCAGGTGCACGGCCATCTGGTCGCCGTCGAAGTCGGCGTTGAAGCCCTTGCAGACCAGCGGGTGGATCTTGATGGCGTTGCCCTCGACCAGCACCGGCTCAAAAGCCTGGATGCCCATGCGGTGCAGCGTCGGGGCGCGGTTGAGCAGGACCGGGTGCTGGTAGATGACCTCCTCGAGAATGTCCCAGATCGGCTGCTCGCGGCGCTCGAGCATCTTCTTGGCGCTCTTGATCGTGTCGGCCAGGCCGCGCTCGCGCAGCTTGCGGATGATGAAGGGCTGGTAGAGCTCCAGCGCGATCTTCTTCGGCAGGCCGCATTGATGCAGCTTCAGCTCCGGCCCGACCACGACCACCGAGCGCGCCGAATAATCCACCCGCTTGCCCAGCAGGTTCTCGCGGAAGCGCCCCTGCTTGCCCTTGATCATGTCCGTCAGGCTCTTCAGCGGACGGTTGCTGCTGCCCAGCACCGGCCGCCGGCAGCGGTTGTTGTCGAACAGCGCATCCACCGCCTGCTGGAGCATGCGCTTCTCATTGCGGATGATGACCTCGGGCGCGTTCAGGTCAATGAGCTTCTTGAGACGGTTGTTGCGATTGATGATCCGCCGGTACAGGTCGTTCAGATCGCTCGTGGCAAAATTGCCGCTGTCGAGCAGCACCAGCGGGCGCAGGTCCGGCGGGATGACGGGGATCACCTCGAGCACCAGCCAGTCGGGCTCGTTGCCGCTGTGACGCAGCGCCTCCACCAGCTTCAGACGCGTCGAGTAGTCCTTGATCTTCTGCTTGCTGTTGGTCTTCTTCAGCCCGTCGTGCAGCGCCGCCGACACGTCGTTCAGATTCATCTGCCGCAGCAGCTCCCGCACCGCCTCGGCTCCCATCATGGCCCGGAAATCGGGGTCGTCCTTGTACTCCTCCTGGGCCCGGCGATACTCCTCCTCGGTCAGGAGCTGCTTGGGCTCGAGCTTGGTCTGGCCCGGGTTCACGACGACGTAGTCCTGGAAGTAGATGATCTTCTCCAGGTCGCTGGTCTTCATGTCCAGCAGCGTGCCCAGACGGCTGGGCATGCTCTTGAAGAACCAGATGTGCACGACCGGGGCCGCCAGGTTGATGTGGCCCATGCGCTTGCGGCGGACGCGGCTGTGCGTGACCTTGACGCCGCAGCGGTCGCAGATCATGCCCTTGTGCTTGGTGCCCTTGTACTTGCCGCAGAAGCACTCCCAGTCGCGCTCCGGGCCGAAGATGCGCTCGCAGAAGAGGCCGTCCTTCTCCGCCCGGTAGGTGCGGTAGTTGATGGTCTCGGGCTTCTTGACCTCGCCGAACGACCAGGCCCGGATGTCGTTGGGCGACGCCAGGCCGATCTTCACCGCGCTGAAGTCATTGATCCGATCGTATACAGTCTCGCTCATTCGAGTCGTTTCCTTCCAAGCTCTAGGCCGCCGCGGACCCCCGTTTGCGTATCCTGCCTGCTTCTACTGCTTCTTCCCTCGCCCGCCGTCATGCTGTCACTCTTGAGGCCGCGCCGCAGCTAGCTCGCCGCACCGGCGCCCACCTCCACCCCACGCTGCGCCGTCGACGCCGCGCCGGGTTCACCGGCTTTCAACATCAGCGCCACCAGCCCCCCGTTCCGCCGGAAGCCGAGCTCCGCCAGGAAATCGACCTCCGTGCTCCAGGCGACCACGTCCACGCGCTCCACGCCCTCGGCGGCGAGCTGGTGCAGAACGCGGCGGGCCATCTCGCCCGCGATGCCGTGTTCGTCGTGCTCGATGCGGCCGTCGGTGCGCGTGACGGCGGCGGGGCCCTGGTAGCGCGGGTCGAGCTTGCACTCGGTCAGATAACCGCGCACCCCGTCGCTGACGCCGCGGGCAACGCCGATCAGCTCGCCGTCGGCGCGGGCGGTGACGAGCACGGCGCTCCTGGCCATCATGCGCTCGATCTGGCGCGGCTGAGCGGCGGTGTCATGCTGCAAGCGCTGGTAGAACGCCACCAGCTCCCGCGCATCGGTGTCGCCGCCGGCGCCGTAGGTGACCTTGGGCATGGCGATCTCCTTAGTCTGTGGCGACGGGCGGACGCGCGCCGGCCCGAGCGCGGATTTCCGCGTCATGCCGCTCAACCCAGTTTGCGTTTCTCGAGCTGGATGTTCAGCCCGAGGCCGCGGATCTCGTTGCAGAGCACGTCGAACGACACCGGGGTCCCGGCGTCGAGCGTGTGCGTGCCCTTGACCATGCTCTCGTAGATCTTGGTGCGTCCCTCCACGTCGTCGCTCTTGACCGTGAGCAGCTCCTGGAGGATGTAGGCGCTGCCATAGGCCTCGAGGCCCCAGACCTCCATTTCGCCGAAGCGCTGCCCGCCGGTGCGGGCCTTGCCGCCCAGGGGCTGCTGGGTGATGAGGCTGTAGGGGCCGGTGCTGCGGGCGTGAATCTTGTCATCGACCAGGTGGTGCAGCTTGAGCATGTAGATATAGCCGACGGTCACGAGCTGGTCGAACGGGTCGCCCGTGCGCCCGTCGTAGAGGCGGATCTTGCTGGCGAGCGGCATCTCGACCAGCAGCTCGTTGGTGTCGCCGGCGGCCTGCACGGCCTGGCGATCCTGTTGCCGCTCGCGGACGCGCGCGTTGGCCGCCTCGATGCAGGAGCGAATCTGCCGCTCGGTGGCGCCGTCGAAGACCGGCGTGATCACCTGGAAGCCGAGCACCGTCGCCGCCCAGCCCAGGTGCGTCTCCAGGATCTGGCCGACGTTCATGCGGCTGGGCACGCCCAGCGGGTTGAGGCAGATGTCGACCGGCGTGCCGTCTTCGAGGAAGGGCATGTCCTCCTCGGGCAGGATGCGGGCGATGACGCCCTTGTTGCCGTGGCGGCCGGCCATCTTGTCGCCGACGCTGAGGGTGCGCTTGGTGGCGACGTAGACCTTGACCATCTCGAGCACGCCGCTGGGCAGCTCGTCGCCGCGCTTCATGTGGTCGAGGCGGCGTTTGCACTCGGTGGCGATCTCCTCGATGCGCGGCCAGTAGCGGTTGTAGATGTCCTCGGCCTCGGCGCGCTTGGAGGCGGGCTTGACCCAGTTGAGGTTGAACGTCTCGATCTGCTCGAGGATGACGTCGGGGTTTTCGCTCTTGCCGACCTTCTGCCGGGTGCTCGGGTCGATCATCACCTGCTCGGTCAGCTCCTCGATCGCGGCGCACATGCGCTTGAACATCTGCACGCGCTTCTCGTCGCACTCGGCCCTGAAGGCCTTCATCTGGCGGTCGATCTCCTTCTTCTGGTCGTCGCCCAGGTGCGTGCGGCGGCTGAAGTGCCGGGCGCCGATGACGATGCCCTCCTGGCCGGCGGGCAGCTCGAGCGAGTCGTTCTTCACGTCCTCGCCGGCGCGGCCGAAGATCGCGTGCAGGAGCTTCTCTTCGGGGCTCAGCTCGCTCTTGCTCTTGGGGCTGACCTTGCCGACCAGGATGTCCCCGGGGCCGACGCGCGTGCCGACGCGGACGATGCCGCGCTCGTCGAGGTTGCGCAGGGCGCGCTCGCTGACGTTGGGGATGTCGTGCGTGAACTCCTCGCGGCCGAGCTTGGTCTCGCGGATCTCGACGTCGTGACTCTCGACGTGGATGCTGGTGAAGGCGTCGTTCTTGACCAGCCGCTCGCTGATCAGGATCGCGTCCTCGAAGTTGTAGCCGTCGAACGTCACGAAGGCCACCAGCACGTTGCGGCCCAGCGCCAGCTCCCCCTGGTGCGTCGCGGCGCCGTCGGCGATCACCTCACCGGCGGCGACCTTCTGCCCCGGCTTGACGATCGGCCGCTGGTTCAGGCAGGTGCGCTCGTTCAGGCCGACGAACTTGCGCAGCACGTACTCGTCCGTCTCGTCGATCACGATGCGCTGCGCATCGACGTACGTCACCCGCCCGCCGCGCTCCGCCCGCACGACCATGCCGCTGTTCTCCGCGACCGGGCGCTCCATCCCGGTGGCGACGATCGGCGGATCCGTCCGGATCAGCGGGACGGCCTGGCGCTGCATGTTCGAGCCCATCAGGGCGCGGTTGGCGTCGTCGTGCTCGAGGAACGGAATCAGCGAGGCCGACACACCCACCGTCTGCTTCGGCGAGATGTCCACGTAGTCGATGTTCTCGGCGGAGACCTGCTTGAGGTCGCCCTGCACGCGGGCCAGCAGCACCCCGTCCTTGAGCTTGTGCGTCGGCCGCTTCGGCCGGTTCGGGCCCTTGCCCGCCGACAGGTACTCCTTCAGTGGCACGATCGGGGGCAGCTTGGCCGGGTCGCTGTCGACGTCGACGACGTCCGGCGGGGCGAGCGTGGCGCGCATCTCCTCGTCAGCCCGCAGGTACTCGACCTGTCCGTTGACCTTGCCGCGCTCCACCTTGCGGTAGGGCGTGATGAGAAAGCCGTACTCATCCACGGAGCTGTAGATGCCCAGCGAGGCGATCAGGCCGATGTTGACGCCCTCGGGCGTCTCGATCGGGCAGACGCGGCCGTAGTGCGAGATGTGCACGTCGCGCACCTCGAACCCGGCCCGCTTGCGGTTCAGGCCGCCGGGGCCCAGGGCGCTCAGCCGCCGCTCGTGGGTGAGCTGGCTGAGCGGATTGGTCTGGTCGACGACCTGGCTCAGCTCGCTGCGGCCGAAGAAGAAGTCGATGGCGCTGCTGATGCTCTTGGTGTTGACCAGCTCGCTGATCTTGCCGATCGACTCCGGGTCCTTCAGGCTCATGCGCTCCTGGACGGTGCGGCGGAGCTTCAGGAAGCCCTTGCGCAGCTCGTCGGTGGCCAGCTCGTCGATGGTGCGGAGGCGGCGGTTGCCGAGGTGGTCGATGTCGTCCACCTGACCCTCGCCGGCGCGCAGCGCGAGGAGGTATTGCAGGGCGCTGACGAAGTCCTCGGGCTTCAGGGCCATCTCGCTTTCGGAGACGCCCTGCTCGAACTTGCGGTTGAGGCGGAAGCGCCCGACCTTGCCGAGGCGGTAGCGGTTCTCGTCGTAGAACTTCTCCTGAAAGAGCTTGCGGGCCTTGTCGAGCTGAACGGGGTTGCCCGGGCGCAGGCGGGCGTAGATGCGCTGAAGCGCGTCCTCGTGCGTGCGGGCCGAGTCCTCCGCCAGCGTGTTCAGGATGATCGCGTCGGCTACCTTGGCGATGACGTCGGCCTGCTTCAGCGAGCTCTCCCGGATCTTGTTCAGCGCCTCGCCGATCTGGCAGCCCGCCCGCACCAGCTCCTCGCCGCTGTCGGGGTCGACGATCGGAGCGGCGGCGTACATCTCGGGCTTGAGGTCCTTGGTCTTGACGCTCTTGACCGGGTAGAACGCCCGCACGATCGACTCATCGGAGCCGAATTTCTCGTCCATGGCGCGCAGGAACGTCGTCGCCGGAATCTTGCTGCTCTGGTCGATGCGGATCGCCAGCAGGTCCTTGCGCGTGGCGTTGATCTCGATCCAGGAGCCGCGCTCCGGGATGATGCGGCAGGCGTGCAGCGCCCGGTCGCCCTCGGCGCTTTCCTTGACGAAATCGACGCCCGGGGAGCGGTGGAGCTGCGAGACGATGACCCGCTCCGAACCGTTCACGATGAACTCGCCGCCGCCGATCATCTTGGGAATCTCGCCCAGGAAGATCGACTCCTCGGTGACCTCCTCGCGGTCCTTGCGCTTCAAGCGCACGCGGACCTTGAAGGGCAGCCCGTACGTCAGTCCCAGCTCGCGGCACTCGTCCGGGGTGTAGCGCGGCGGGTCGAGCGCGTAATCGACGTAGCTGAGCGACATGTTTCCGTCATAGCTTTCGATGGGAAACACCTCGCGCAGCAAGCCCTCCAGACCGATCGGCTGACGCTTCTCCGGCGCCGTGTCCGCCTGGAGGAAGCGCGCATACGACTTCGTCTGAATACCGATCAGGTCGGGCACAGCGATGGCGTCCCCGCTGCGGCTGAAATCACAGATGCTTTGAATGTGCATGTGGGCTTTGCTCTCAGGGCTCAAAAACCGGCCGACACAGAATCAGGAACACAAAGGGGTGCGGCGTGAGACGATGATCGCGCGCAAGCGCAGCCCGGCCCGACACGCAGACCACGATCCGCGTTCTTGCGGGGGGCAATGCAACCCAAGAGTCGATGCTCCGCGCGGACGGCCGAGGCCACTGGTGTTGCCGAACCAGGGCGCTGACACGCTTCGTTTCGCAAGCGGCCGATTATACCGCGGTCGCGACACGGATCAAGGCCGGTAGCGCCGTTTTTTCACCAAACGGAATAGAAATTGCTGTGATCGCGGCTCGATATTATAGGACTATTAACGCCCGGGCCCCCTTCCCCCACCCCAGACCGCTCATTGCCCGAACAGCGGCAGTTGCCCAGTCCCGCGCACGCTCCCAGCCTCGGCCGCCGGGTCGCGGCACGGCGGTGACGCCGGCGCGGCCTCCGTCTCGAACGCCCGCCTCATCCCCAGCCGCTTCGCCGTGTTCTCGAACAGCGCCTTCACGCTTTCCCAGTATGGCCCGCCGCCCTTCATGCGGCAGCCGAAGCGCGGGTCGTTGAGCTCGCCGCCGCGCATGTCGCGGATGCGCTGCTCGACGCGCCGGGCGCGATCGGGCAGCTCCTGCCGCAAACGCGAGAGGAACACCTCACGCGTGCTGCCTGGAAGCCGCAGGGCTGTGTACGTCGCCCGCCGCGCGCCGCACTCGGCAGCCTGCTCCAGCACGCGCGGGATGTCGCGGTCGTTCAGCCCCGGGATGATCGGCGCCACCATCACGCCCACGGGCACGCCCGCCTCGTGCAGGCGCTTCAGGGCTTCGAGGCGCCGCTGCGGCGGTGGGGCGCTGCGCTCGACGACGCGGGCCACGCGGGCATCGGCGAACGGGATGCTGACCCAGACTTCGGCGCCGGCAGCCCGGGCCAGCTCGGCCAGCAGGCCGGCGTCGCGGACGATGAGATACGATTTCGTGACGATTCCAACGGGGTTGCGGCGGCGCAGGCAGACATCGAGGCAGCGCCGCGTGAGCCCGTAGACGCTCTCCAGCGGCTGGTAGCAATCCGTCACGCCGGAGAACACAACGGGTTCGCCGCGCCACGATCGGCGCGAGAGCTCGCGCTCGAGCAGCTCCGGGGCGTTGACCTTCACGACGATGCGTGCGTCGAAGTCAGTGCCCGCGCCGAAGCCCAGGTACTCGTGCGTAGGCCTGGCGTAGCAGTAAGAGCACGCGTGCTGGCAGCCACGGTAGGGGTTCAGGCTCCAGCGGAACGAAATGTCCGGGCTGTCGTTCTTCGAGAGGATCGACGCCGCCTGCTCCTCGAAGACCTCGACCTCGACGGCGGGAGGCGGGCCGAGCCACTCGCGGTGCTGCGTGAGGAAAGGGTTGGGCGGATTCTCGACCCGGCGGAGCATGGCGGTATCATATTCGGATAATGTTAGCGTTCAAGCCGCCGCGTGTCCGGCGCGCCGCCTGGCTGGGTGGGCGCGGCCGGGTGCCGGGCTTCAGGGCCGGGGCTGCTCCACGCCGCCGGATGCACCCAGCTCGAAGCAGCGCAGGATGCGCTCGCGCAGCGCCTCGGGGTGGACTTCGAGAATCTCGAGGTGGGCCGCGCCGGGCGCCAGCCAGTACTGCTTCGGCTCGCTGGCCGCCGCGTACAGTTCGTGAGCGAGCTCGGGCTCGCAGGTGGCGTCGCGCTCGCCGGCGATGACCAGCAGTGGGCGCGGGGCGATGCGGTGCACGTAGTCGATCGGATCGTGGCCGTCGCTCAGCAGCGCCGCCGCCGTGCCCGACGCCAGCCATCCGGGCCAGAGCATCGAGCGGAGCTTGCGGGCGGCGATGCGCCGATAGCCGCTGAAGGCGGCCTCGGCGACCAGGGCGCGGATCTCGGGCCTTTCAGCGACGACGACGACGGCGACAGCGCCGCCGAGCGACTGGCCGTAGGCGAAGAGCCGGCCCGGATCGACGTCGGGGCGGCTGAGGGCATAGTCGAGGGCGGCGTGGCCGTCGCGGATGGTGCCGGCGCGCGTCACGCGACCCTGCGACCGGCCGTAGCCGCGGTAATCGAACATCAGCACGTTGTACCCGGCGCGCGGCAGCCACTCGACGAGCACCAGGTGGCCCGTGACGTTCTCGGCGTTTCCGTGGAAATGAACAACCGTGCCGCGCGGGGCGCCGCCGGCCGCCGGCAGCCACCAGCCGTGCAGCCGCACGCCGTCGCTCGTCTCAAACCACACGTCTTCGTGCGACAGATTGAAGTCGGCCGGCCGGCTCCAGACGCGGTCGGATGGGTAATAGAACATCCCGTCGCATTTCACGAGCAGGATTACCCCGATGAGGATCAGCGTGGCAGCCCGAACCGACCACTTGATGGTACGCCACGCCGCGGATTGTGGCCGTGTCGACTTCGACGGCGGACGAGGACCGGTGGTGAGCTCCGCCGCCGCTTCTTGTGGCACGAGGCCTGGCTGCGCGCAGGCGTGCGGTGAATCGCCGGCTGGCGTTGAGCGCGGCGCGCCGGGCCGGCGTTCGGATGCTTCGCGGGCCACGCGTCGCTCCTCGCAGAGGCCGCTGCGAGAATCAGAGCCCTCCTCGCCGCTGCTGGTCCCTCCAGCGCAGGAACTCCTCGTACTCGCGCTGCTCGCGCTCGTTCTCGTATTGCCGGTACTCGCGATAGCGCCGGCTTTCGAGGTACGCGTCGCGCTCTTCGCGGCGGCGCTGATCGTCGCGCGAGTCCGCGTAGAGGCCCAGCAGGGCGCCGGCCGCCGCCCCCGCGCCGGCGCCGATCGCGGTTCCCTTGCCGCCGCCGGCGATGGCGCCGATGCCCGCGCCGACGCCCGTCCCCAGGAGCGTCAGGCCCGGGGCGTGCGACGAGCAACCGGCGGCGAGCGCGGCGAGCAGCGCCGCAAGCGCGACGCCGGCACGCGGATCAAGGCAACGTGTCATGGTGAGTCCTCCCTTGGCCAGGCTTGCTCGCGGACCATCCGTGGTGCGCGAGATCGGCCGCAGAGCCTGGTTAAGCCCTCTGGTCACAGGCCGATAGCCTGCGCCACGCTCTCAGCCCTTGCCTTGCCTATTGTATCGGCACGGGCGGCGATGGCGATGCGCCCCCCCCCGCGAGGATGGCGACGCGCGGGCCGGAAACTGGGGCACGCGGGTATCATGCGGGCTCCCTGGAGCGCACGCGGATGGCACGCACCACAGCCCGCCGGCCAGCCGTTCTCGGCATCGACTTCGGCACCAGCAGCGTGCGCGCGCTGATCGTCGATCCGCGCGACGGCCAGCCGCTCGGCAGCGCCGTGGCCGCGTACACGCGCGGCGACGCCGGCGTGTTCACCTCCGGGAGCGATCCGCACCTGGCGCGGCAGCATCCGGCGGACTACGTCGAGGGCGTGGCGGAGGCGGTGCGGGCTGCGCAGGAACACGCCCGCTCCGACCCGGGTTTCGATCCCGAAGCAATCGCCGGCATCGGCGTCGATGCCACGGGCTCGACGCCGATCCCGGTCGATCGGGAGAACGTGCCGCTGGCGTTGCGCCCGGAGTTCGCGGGCAACGTCGATGCGATGGCCTGGCTGTGGAAGGACCACACGTCGCACGCCGAGGCGGCCGAGATCACGCGGCTGGCGCGGGAGGAGGGGCGGCCGTACCTGGCCAAGTGCGGCGGGACGTACTCGTCGGAGTGGTACTGGGCGAAGATTCTGCGATGCGAGCGCGCAAATCCGCGCGTGGCCCGCGCGGCGCACGCCTGGGTCGAGTTCTGCGACTGGATGCCCGCGTGGCTGTGCGGCGTGCGCGACCCGGCGGCGATCCGGCGCGGCGCCTGCGCCGCCGGCCACAAGGGGATGTACCACGCGTCGTGGGGCGGATTGCCGGCGGCGGACTTTCTTGATGCGCTGTCGCCCGGGCTGTCGCGATTCCGCGCGACGTACGCGACGCCGGTGCTCGCTTCGGACCAGCCCGCGGGCAGGTTGGCGCCCGCGGCGGCCGAGCAGCTCGGGCTGCGCCCGGGCGTTCCGGTGGCGGTGGGGGCGCTGGATGCCCATTGCGGCGCGGTCGGCTCAGGCTGCGCGCCCGGTACGCTGGTCAAGATCATCGGCACCAGCACCTGCGACTGCATCGTCGTGCCGCTTTCCCAGCCGCTGGCCGATATTCCCGGCGTTTGCGGCATCGCGGCCGAGTCGATCCTGCCCGGGCATCACGGCATCGAGGCGGGCCAGTCGGCGGTCGGCGACATCTTCAACTGGTTCGTCTCGCGCGTGCTCGGGCACGGCAGCGCGGCGGCCGCGGCCGCGGCGCACGCGCGGCTCACGGCCGAGGCGGAACGGCTGGCGCCGGGCGAGAGCGGCCTGCTGACGCTCGACTGGCACAACGGCAACCGCACCGTGCTGGTCGATCCGCTGCTCACGGGACTGACGCTCGGGCTGACGCTGGCGACCACGCCGGCGGAGCTGTACCGCTCGCTGATCGAGGGCACCGCTTTCGGCGCGCGGATGATCACCGAGCGACTGGCCGAGTATGGCGTGCCGATCCAGCGGATCGTGTGCTGTGGCGGCGTGGCGGAGAAGAGCCCGCTGCTGATGCAGGTTTACGCCGATGTGCTGAACCGGCCGATGTTCGTTGCCGGAAGCGACCAGGCGTGTGCCCTGGGGGCGGCGGTGTTCGCGGCGGTCGTCGGCGGGGCGCATGCCTCCGTGCCCGAAGCGCAGCAGCGGATGACGAGCACGCGCCCTCGGGCGTATCAGCCGGAGGCGGCGTCGGTGAGGACGTACGAGCGGCTGCTGGCGCTGTATCGCTCGCTGCACGACGCGTTCGGAGCCGCCGCGCGCGCCGAGCCGCTTGGCGGCGTCATGAAAGTGCTGCTGGACATTCAGGCCGCGGCCAAGCGGACGGCGGCGCCCGCGGGCCGGGCATGAGGGACTCACGAGGAGCGCGGTCGCGGATCGTGCGCGCGATGTGGCGAGGGAGTGGCGGCGATGGATCGTGAGCCACCGCGGATCGAGACCGTGCCGTTGGCCCCGGACGACGCCGAGCTGCGGTGTCCCGCGTGCGGGTATGACCTGCGCGGCCTGCCGCGCGCCGGCCGCTGTCCCGAGTGCGGCGGGCCGGTCGTTGCGGCATTGGCCGCGACGCCGCTGGTGTTCTCCGATCGCGTGTGGCTGCGGCGCATGTTCTGGGGCAGCCTGCTCGTGCACGCCTCGCCGGTTCCGGTGATCCTGACGCCGCTGGCGGTGCTGCTTCCGTGGCGCTACTGGACCTTCGGGGCGTTCGCCGGCCTGCTGACGCTGGCCTTCGTGCTGCTGTTGGGCGGGCTGTGGCTGGCGACGTCGCGCAACCCGGCGCTGATCGAGCGCGAGAGCGTCTGGTCGGGGCGGCGCGTGACGCGCGTGGCGCTGCTGGCGGCGCTATTGGGCGTGGCGGCTCTGGCCACGACGCTGCGGCCGATGCCGGCGCCCGCGGCCATCGCGATCATCCTGGGGCTGTCGCCCTTCGGCGCGCCGGGCGTCGTGCTCGTGATCAGCCTGTCGCGCTACGTCGAGCAGATGGCGCGCGCCGCCGGCAACCGCCAGGCCATCGACAAGGCGCGCGTCAACCGGCTGGCGTTTTCGATCGCCGCGGCCCTCATCGCCATCCTGCTGCCGCTGGCGGCGTATCGCCTGGGCGGCGACATCACGCGCCTGCTGCTGGTCGTCGCCGGCGCCGTGGCGCTGATCTTCGGGCTGCTGACGGCGTTGCTGCCGGGCTACCTGCTGCGCGACCTGTCGCGGGCGCCGTGAGGCCGCGCCGCCCGAGCGGCGGCGCTGGCCGCGAGCGATGCGATGCACTATTCTTGACGAGCGGGTTTTGCACACCGGGCAGGCGCGGCCGGCGAGTGCAGGGGGCCCCGGCGCGAGGGGCGCCGGCGGCCGGAGGCTCCGGCAGGAGGCGATATGCGCGGGCGTATTCTCGTGGTGGACGACGAGCCGCTGAAGCGCATCACGCTTCAGATCGAGCTGACCGAAGCCGGCTTCGAGGTCTACGAAGCCGCCGACGCGCTGACGGCGCGGCGGATCTTCGACTGCAAGCCGATCGACGTGGTGGTGACCGACGTGCGCATGCCGGGGCAGAACGGGCTGGACCTGCTGAGCTACGTGAAGCGCATCCGGCCCGAGGTCGAGGTCATCCTGATGACGGCGTACGCCACGGTGGACACCGCGGTGCTGGCGATCAAGCGCGGGGCGTACGACTACATCACCAAGCCTTTTACGACGCAGGAGCTGACGGCGAAGCTGGAAGGGCTGTTCGCGACGCGCCCGCCGATCGAGACCAGCGACGACGTCGAGAGCTTCGGCCGGCTGGTGGCGCGCAGCCAGAGCATGAAGCGGCTCTTCGCGCAGCTTCGGGCGGTGGCGGACACCGACCGGACGATCCTGCTGTGCGGGGAGAGCGGCACGGGCAAGGAGCTGTTCGCCGAGGCGATTCACGCGCACAGCGGCCGGGCCGCCAAGCCGCTGATCCGCTTCAGTTGTGCGGCGCTCCAGCCGACGGTGCTGGAGAGCGAGCTGTTCGGCCACGAGAAGGGCGCATTCACCAACGCCATCCGCCAGAAGCCCGGGCGCTTCGAGCTGGCCGACGGCGGGACGATCCTGCTCGACGAGGTCGACGACATCCCCACCGACTTGCAGGTCAAGCTGCTGCGCGTCGTGGAGCAGCAGGAGTTCGAGCGCGTCGGCGGTGAGGAGCCGGTGAAGGTCGACGTGCGCCTGATCTGCGCCACGAAGCGCGACCTGCTCCAACTCGTGAAGGAAGGCAAGTTCCGCGAGGACCTCTACTACCGGCTGAACGTCATCAGCCTCAGCATTCCGCCGCTGCGCGAGCGGCCCGACGACATTCCCTGCCTGGCGCAGCACTTCGTCGGCAAGCACGCCGGCCTGGCGGGCGGGCGGAAAGTCAGCATCGGCTCCCACGCCATGGACGAGCTGCTCCGGCACACCTGGCCCGGCAACGTCCGCGAGCTCGAGCACGTCGTCGAGCGCGGGCTGGCGTTCTGCGGCGGCGACGAGATCCGTCCGGAGCACATCCTGCCGCTGGGCGCCGAGCAGAGCGGCAGCGTACCAGCCGCGGGGCTGGAGCTGGGCGAAGCCGGTCCGCTGGGGCTCACCGAGACGGTGGCGGACATCGAGAGGCGGCTGATCCTGATGGCCCTGCGGCAATGCAACAACAACCAGGCCCGGGCCGCGCAGCGCCTGGGCATCCCGCGCACGACGCTGCGTGACAAGATGGCCAAGTACAGCATCCCCGTGGGCTGACGTGTTCCGTAACCCGATCCGGGCCGCGACCCGGTATTCGTGTTAAACTGTGGGCAGGAGGGCGCGCTCCGGAGGCCCGCCCGCCGTCCGCAGGAGGGATTCTGATCGTGACCCGACTTACCATCCGCGGCGCCATTGCGCTCGCCGCCCTCGCTCCCGCGATCATCGCCGCCGACTGGAGCAACTCCGGCGGCAACGCGCAGCGAAACGGACAGACCACGGAGATCGGCCCGAACGCGCAGGACCTGCTCTGGTCGGGCGGGGCGCCGTCGATCATCGCCTGGCAGCCCGCGACCGAGGGCAAGCGGGTCTTCATGGTGCGCCAGACCGGCTTTCCGCCGGGCGGGGAGCCGAACGGCTCGCCGCTCTTCGCGTATGACCTCGACACGGGCGCGCAGCTTTGGCGCGCCGACATCCCGTTCAACAGCGGCGATTGGACAACCTGGCTGGCGGGCGTGAAGAACGGGCGCGTCTACGCCTCGCGCTCCGGCAACGGCGCCAGCGTCGCCGCCAAGATGTACTGCCTCGACGCGGCCAGCGGCGGCGTGCTGTGGGCGTCGGCTGAGACGACGCGCGGTGGGATGTACGACGGGGTGGTGTTCGCGCCCGACGGCGACCCGATCGTGGCGGATTTCTACGAGATCACGCGGCTCAACGCCGAGGACGGCGCGACCGTCTGGCGCAAGCCGCGCGTGGGCAGCGTGAGCGGGACGTGCGGGGCGGCGCTTTTCGGCGAAGCGATCTACGTGGTCGATGCGTCGCCGGGCGGCAACCGCGTCGAGCGCTACGACCTGGCGACCGGGAACTTCCAGTACGAGAGCGAGCTGATGCCCGGCTTCACCATCCAGAACACGCCGATGGTCGGCCCGGACGGGACGATCTACGTGAACCGGACGCAGAACAACGTCAACGTCGATTTCTTCTACGCGCTGACGGACACCGGCAGCGCGATCACCATCAAGTGGTCGATCCCCTCGCGCTGGACGACCTCGTCGGAGTTCGCCGTCGGCCCGGACGGCTCGGTCTACATGCTCAAGCCAGGCAACTTGCTGGCGCGGCTCGACCCCAGCAACGGCGCGACGCTCAACGAGTACGGCCCGATCCCCACCGACCCCGGTCCGAACGTGACGCCGCGCATGGCGGTTGACGCCGCCGGCAAGCTCTACTTCTCCAACGGGTGTTTCCAGAACGGCTGGCTGTTCTCGTTCGACGCCGACCTTACGCTGCGCTGGTCGGAGCCGCTGCCCAACAGCAACATCGGCACGCCTTCCATCGGCCAGGACGGCACGCTGATCATCGCCGGCACCGGAACGAACGTGAAGGCGTATCGCTCCCCAGGCGGCCCGGCGTGCACCGGCGACCTCGACGGCGATGGACAGCGCAACCAGAGCGACCTGGGCATCCTGCTGGCGGCGTTCGGCGCCTGTCCGGGCGACCCGAACTACAACCCGGCCGCCGGCGAGTTGGCCGGCGACCCCTGCGTCACGCAGGCCGACCTGGGCGTGCTGCTGAGCGTGTTCGGCGTGCCGTGCGACTGAGCGCGGCCGTGGTCGGTCGGGCGGCGGCTCAAGTGCGTTCATGGGAGGACTGATGATGCTGACGGCGCAAGGCGTCCATTGTCTTCGGGCAGCGCTGGCCGCGCTCGCGTGCACTGGCGCGGCGGCGTTTGCGGCGGAGTGTGACAACGTCAACGTGGGGCTGGCGCCGATCAACGATCTCGGCGCGGGCGCGTACCTGGGCTTCCAGGGCGGGCTCTACCCGAATGGGCTGAACATCATGCCCCCGCCCCATCATGCGGCGGGCGTGTCGGCGGCGCTTGGGATTGTGCCGCGCGGCCTGGGCGGCGCGCCGAACCCCGCCGGAAAGATCGTGTTGCTGTCGATCGGCATGTCGAACACGACGCAGGAGTACTGCGGCGGACCGCCGACGGGCTGCGCGGGTTATTCGTTCGTTGGCCAGGCCGTGGCGCACCCGGCGGTGAACCACACGAGCCTGGTGCTGGTGGACGGCGCCCGGGGTGGCCAGACGGCCGGGACGTGGACCGACCCCAATGCGCCGAACTACAACCGCATTCGCGACGAAGTGCTCCCGGTGCTGGGAGTGACCGAGGCGCAAGTGCAGGCTGCGTGGGTCAAGGTCGCGAACGCCGGTCCGACCGTTGGGCTCCCAGCGCCCAACAGCGACGCCTTCGCGTTGCTGGCGCAGCTCGGTGACATCGTGCGGGCGCTGAAGGCGCGCTACCCGAACCTGCGCGTGGCCTTCATCTCGAGCCGCATCTACGCGGGCTACGCCAGCACGCCTCTGAATCCAGAGCCGTTCGCGTACGAATCTGCCTTCGCGGTGAAGTGGGTGATCGCGGCGCAGATTCAGCAGATGCAGACCGGCGAAATAGACCCGATCGCCGGAGACCTCGACCACTCGACCGCCGCCCCGTGGATCGCTTGGGGCGCCTACCTCTGGGCCGACGGCCTTGCGCCGCGCAGCGACGGCCTCGTGTGGCAATGCAGCGACCTCGCCAACGACGGAACGCACCCGTCGGTCGCCGGGCGGCAGAAAGCCGGCCGGCTGCTGCTGAACTTCATGCTCGCCTCCCCGCACGCGCGGCCGTGGTTCACCAACCCGGCGGTGTTCTGTCCGGCGGACCTCGACGGCAGCGGCGCCCTCGGCCAGGGGGATCTCGGGTTGCTGCTGGCCGACTTCGGGTGCAGTTCGGGTACCGGCATGTGTCCGGGGGACATCAACGGCGACGGCCGCACCAACCAGGCGGACCTGGGGATTCTCCTGGGCAGCTTCGGCGCCGTCTGCGGTCGGTGATCGCCGCCTCTGCAACGGGTCCATTCCGATGACGCCGCGGCTTGTGGGGGGTTTTCCCGCGGGGGCTATGCTAACGTTATGACCCAGCGGGTGATCGGCCGACAATGCCGCCCCTTGCGATCGCGTCTGTCGGCGTATCAGCGCTTCAGCCAATCGCCTCTGTGGTCTTGAAGGACGCTCGCGGTGAGGCTCGCCGGCCGTTGGGCGAGCGTCGGCGTACGCGAGCGGGGTGATCGGGCCTCTGACTGGTGAGTGTCGCGCCCCGCGGACGGGGTCGCCCGCGCCACGCAAGGAGCCCAATCAATGAACCCGAATCCCCGCAACGCCCGCCTTGCTTGTCCCAGAGCCTTGCTTGCCTCCGCCGTCGTCCTGATTGCACTTGCCGCGGTGGGCGCCTTCGCACCGGCCTCCCGCGCGGGCGCCACGACCTATCGCGTGGATTTCCTGGGCGCCGGGTGGACCGGCACCGGCATCAACGCCCAAGGCGACGTCTGCGGCAACATGTCGCCCGACGGTACGGCGCTGCGTGCCGGCGTCTCGCGCGCTGGCCAGCCGTTCGAGCTGCTGCCGCTGCCGCCGGGCATGCAGTCGTCGCGCGCCCACGACCTCAACGACGCCGGAGTCATCGTCGGGGCGGTCTGCCCGAATCAGTACGTCATCACGCAGCCGACCGCGGCCGTCTGGCGGCCCGTGGGCAGCGCGTACGAGGTCGAGGTGCTTGGCGGCCTGCCCGGGGACCCATACAGCGCCGCGTACGCAGTCAACAACACCGGCGACATCATCGGCGGCTCGGGCTTCTGGGGCTGGAACCTCTCCACCGGCGTGCTGTTCACGCCGGCGGGGCCCGTGGCGCTTCCGGGCGGCGTGCTGGGCTCGGATGTGAACGATCAGCGCGTGGTGCTGTCGGGCCGGCGGCTGCTGAATCTCGACACGGGCGAAATCACGGACACGCCGTTGCCGCCGGGCAACTGGAACGGGTTTGTGGGCGCGGCGTTGAACAACGGCAACGACTTCTGCGGCTACATCATCGGCTACTCCGGTTGCAGCACGTTTCCGATCCGCTATCGCCAGGGGATCGGCTGGGAGTTTCTCGGCGGCTGCGCCACGACGACGAGCGCCACGGCGATCAACGACCGCGGCGACACGCTTTCGTATTACTACACCACGGCGAGCGGCGTCACGTTCGTGCCCGAGGGCTATTTCATGCTCGGCAGCCTGATCGACGCGTCGCAGGGCGAGTGGTACGTCCAGTGGGGCGGCGCGAACGGCATCAACAACGCGCGCCAGATCGTCGCCGCCGCGCGCCAGGGCGCGAACGGCCCCATCGGGGCGATCCTGATGACGCCGCTGAGCGCCGGCGCGCCCGGCGACCTCGACGGCGACGGCGACGTCGACCAGGCCGACCTGGGCATCCTGCTTTCCTGCTTCGCAACGGGCGCGTGCGGCGACCTGGACGGCGACGGCGATACCGATCAAGGCGACCTGGGGATTCTGCTGGCGAACTTTGGAAGCTGAGGTGCGTCGACCCTTTGCGGCGCCGTGCAATGACTGCGAACGGAGTGGCCCATGAGGTACTTGAGCAGTATCGATCACCTGTCGGCCTTGGCAATGGCCTTCGCCACCGCCGCCCAACCCGCAGCGGCACAATGCTACCTCGAGCAGCAGCAGGTGCTCGCCCTCGACGGCACCAGCTCGGACGAGTTCGGCAGCGCCGTGGCGGTCTCGGGCTCCGTGGCACTTGTCGGCGCCTGGCGCGACAGCGCCGCGGCCAGCCTGTCGGGCTCGGCCTACGTCTTCCGCCTTGCGCCGGCGGGCTGGATGCAGGAGCAGAAACTCGTCCCCGCCGATGCGGCGGCCTTCGATTTCTTCGGCTGGTCGGTCGCTATCGACGGCGACACGGCAGTCGTCGGCGCGATCAGCGACCAGGACGCAGCGCCCGACGGCGGCTCGGTGTACGTCTTCCGCTACAACGGCGCGACCTGGCAACCGGAGGCCGAGCTGTTCGCCTCGGACGCCAACGACGGAGACCACTTCGGCGTCTCGGTGGCCCTCCAGGGAGACACGCTGCTGGTCGGCGCCGACCTGAACGACCAGAACGGCACATGGTCGGGTGCCGCCTATGTGTTCCGCAAAGAGAACGGCGTATGGACCGAGCGGCAGAAGCTGGAGCCGTCGACGCCCTCGAGCTACGAGCATTTCGGCGCCTCGGTCGATCTGGACGGCGATCTGCTGGTGGTCGGCGCGTACGGCGGCCCGTCGCAGCTCTTCCGCGGCACCGCGTACGTTTTCCGCTTCAACGGGCAGGCGTGGCAGGAAGACGCGGCGCTGGTCGGGTCGCTGAGCGCCTCCGGTGACTTCTTCGCCTCCGCCGTCGCTATCTCGAACGGGCGCGTGCTCTGCGGGGCGCGCTGGGCGGATGTCGGCACCATCAACGGTACCGTGCTCGACACGGGCGAGGCGTACGTGTTCGCCCACGATGGGCAGAGCTGGTACGAGGAGCAGCGCATCACCGAGCAGGACCCGCAGCCCGGCGACGGGCTGGGCTACGCCGTCGACTTGGCGCCGGACCTGGCCCTGATCGGCGTGCACAACCGCGATGAGTTCGGCGTGCGCTCCGGCGAGGCGGTCATCCTGCGCCGCTTCGGCTCCGCATGGCTGCACGAGCCGCGCGTCATCCCCAGCGACACCCGCGAGGGCGACATGTTCGGCCTGGGCGTGGCGCTCCAGGGGCGCTACGCCCTGATCGGCGCGCCGCACGATGACGATCGCGCTCCGGACGCCGGCGCTGCGTATTTCTTCGACCTGTTGGAGTGTCTACCGTCGTTGCCCGGCGACCTCGACGGCGACGGCGACGTGGACCAGGCCGACCTGGGCATTCTGCTGGCCGCCTTCGGCACCTGCGCCGGCGACCCGGGCTTCAACCCGGCGGCCGACATCGACGGCGACGGGTGCGTGGCGCAAGGCGACTTGGGCATCGTCCTGAGCAACTTCGGACAGTGACGGTCGACCGCGCGCCTGCCGGGTGTGCGGGCGCGTGGCGGCGGATTCAATGGGAGCATCTTCATGAGAAGATCATGTGCCGGCTGGCTGGCCGGGGCGCTTCTGGCGCTGGAAGCCTCGCTCTGCTGGGCCCAGGCGCCGGTCATTCAAAGCCTGAATGCGAACACGTTGCCGCGCAGCGGCCGGCTGCGCGTGATCGGCTCCAACTTCGGCGGGCTCGAAGGCCAGGTGCTGGTGAGCGGCCTGCCGGCCATCGTGACGCGCTGGGCCAACACGGCCATCGTCGCTTACGTCCCCGAGGCGGCGCCCCTGGGCAATGCCACGGTCCAGGTCGTCAACGCCTACGGTTCCAGCAACCTGGCGCCGCTGCAAGTAACGCTGCGCCAGCCTGACGGGCACGTGCGCTGGCGCTTCGAGGCCGACGTGATGAACCTCTGGTATCGCCCGGCGCTGGCGCCCGACGGCACGATCTACCTGCATGGCGAGGAAGGCCGCGTCTATGCCCTCGCGCCCGACGGCGGGCTGAAGTGGATCAAGCGGCTCGAATCCTACCCGTTCCCCTATGTGCCGCCCCTCGCCGGCCCGAACGGCGAGGTCTACGTTTCGAGCATCGCGACTGTCACCGCGCTGTTCAGCGACGGCAACATTCACTGGCAGTTCACCGACCCGGGCGCCCAAGGCGTTCACGCCGGGCCGGTCTTCGGCCCCGACGGCAACCTCTACTTCTGCAACGACCTCGGACTCGGCGCCTGCAAGCTCACACCCAGCAAGGGCGAGCTGCTCTGGAGCAACGCCGGCGAGCCGCTGATCAGTTTCTATGGCGGTGACGGCGCCGAGACCGTGATCGGCGCCCGGCAGGCCGACGACCCGCCTTCGCAAATGTACGTCGCGTCCACGCCGCTGTTCACCGACGGCTCGCTCTACGCGTTCGACCTGGCCAGCGGCAACCAGAACTGGAGCATCGTTTACGGCTGGCAGGATTCGCCCTTCACGCAGCTCCAGACGCGGCCCGAGGTCGGCCCCGACGGCACCATCTACCTGACCCACATGAAGGGCGGCGGCTACGGCTGGTCGCTGGAAGCGTACTCGCCGGTCAATGGGCAAAGCCTCTGGTTCCTGCCGGGCGGCGGCGATCTCTACCCGCCGGCGATCGGCCCCGACGGCCGGCTCTACATGACCACGATGTTCAACGTCAAGGCCGTCGATCCGGCGACGCACAACGTGCTCTGGACCTACCAGGACGGCTGGATGACGAGCTGGCCGACCGTCAGCCCGCTCAACGACCTGCTCATCGTCGGCGGTGTGAAGACCTTTGGCGACCTGGGCGTGATCCGCGCCGTGAGCACCAGCGGCACGCCGCTCTGGTCGCTCACCCTCCCGGGCGCGTTCTACCCGGCGCCGCGCGCCGTCCCGGTGCACCGCCCGCGCTTCACGCCTGACGGCAGCACGGCGTACGTCAGCACCGTGATGCTGGCGGGCGACGGAAACGACCCGCACAGCTACCTGTTCGCGCTCGAGACGGGCGTTTCGAGCGTCCCGGGCGACATCGACGGCGACGGCGACGTCGACCAGGCCGACCTGGGCATCCTGCTGGCCGCCTTCGGCACCTGCGCCGGCGACCCCGGCTTCAACCCGGCGGCGGACATCGACGGCGACGGCTGCGTGGGGCAAGCCGACCTGGGGAGCCTGCTGGCCAACTTCGGCATGTAGTGCGAGTTCGCGGAGATTACTGACTCGTGCAAGGGACCATGACCATGAATCATTCGACGCGTGTGATCCTGTGTGCCGCGGTGTGTGCGTGGGCGGCGGCGGAGACGCTGTCCGCCCAGACCTACTCGTGGCGCTACTATCGACCCACCAACACCGGCATTCAGGGCGATTACTGCGACGCGATCTGGATCGGGCCCGACGACGATCCGTGGATCGGCGGGTACGTGCCATCGTTCGAGGAGGGCGGCCTCGCCAAGTTCGTCCAGGGCGAGAACCGCTGGATCAACGTCTCCAACGTCGATTACCCCGAGATCGGCCACCCGGCCAACACCGGCATCACCCGCGTTCGCGACATCACGCCCGATGCCCAGGGCAACCTCTGGATGGGCACCGGCCGCGGCGTGCTCGTCTTCAATCCAACGGTCGGGCCGTCATCGCTCAAGCGCTACGATGCTTCCAATTCGCCCTGGCCCGGCGGATGGGTGACCAACATCGAGATCGCGCCAGACGGAACGGTGTGGGCCAGCGGCTATGCTACCGCCTGGGGCGGCGGCGGCCTGATGCGGTTCAACCCGGCCACCAATGCCTGGACTTATCTCGGTTCCGCACGGCCCGAGCGCCTCGCCATCCAGCCCAGGCCCGGCGGCGGCTACTACCTCTGGGCCGCCGACGGGCCCGGCTACTCCACGCCGGCCCAGCGCTATGACAGTACGACCCAGACCTGGACGACGTTTCCTTCGACCAGCGGCAACCCACGCAACCTGCCGGGCAACAACTGCGTTGACGAGGCGGGAAACCTGTGGATCTACCGCGTCATGCCGGACGGCTTCAACGCGGTGCTCGATTGCCGGCGGCCGGATGGGAGCTGGGTGGGCGTGCCGGCGCATCCGGGGGGCGGCGCCGAGGTGCTGCGCGCTTTCGGGACGCTTCAGGCCGTGACCGACGGCGGGTCGCAGATGTGGCGTTTCAACGGGACATCGTGGGCGGGCCTGGGCGACTGGGGCAATACCTTCTGGACCTACGACGTGGCGATCGACAGCACCGGCGCCGTCTGGGCGTGCGGGATCGGCGGGGCAGCCAAGCGCAACCCTCAGACCGGGCAGTGGCAGCGCTATCGCGTCACGAACACCAGCCAATACGACTTCTTCAACAACGACCTGGCGGTGGATCAGGCCACGGGGCACATGGCGGCCTGCGCGAATGCGGGCACGGGCTATGGCGGCATGGTGCTCTTCGACGGCGTGCGCTGGATCGGCTTCAACAACGCCCACTACGGCCTGGGGAACGACTGGCCGTTTCCGACGGACAACAGCGAGTCGGTCGGCTTCCGCCCCTCGAACGGCCACATCGTCGTCAACCCCATGTATGGCGGCGTACGCGAGTGGGACGGCGACGGGTTCATCACGCTGCAAACGGGCACGACGGTCAAGGGCTTCACCGAGGACTCGCTCGGCCGGCTGTGGTACATCGGCGAGTACTTCAATCTCCAGTACCACAACGGGATCACCTGGACGCAGGCGGGCATCACCGGCTGGGGCGGGCACATTCAGCCCGATCCCGAGCGGCCGGGCACGGTCTGGGCCGCGACCCAGTACGAAGTCGTTCGCACCGACGGCGCCTACCGTTTCTCGCGCACCGTCGCCAGCTTCCCCGAGCTCACGACGCAAAGCGACTATTTCTCCGGCCTCGCCGCGGCGCCCGGCGGCATCGTCTGGATCGGCTCCACCGTGCACCTGGGCATCGGCGGCGCCGGCGGGGCGCTCATCCGCATCGACGCCAACACCGGCGCCTACCAGATGCTTCGCTACGACCAGGGTTGGCCGTTGCCAGGGAAATACGTTGCGCCCCGAGCCGTCACGCCGGATGGCCGCGTCTGGATGGCCTACGCTGTGGACAACCAGACCCCCGACGGCGGCGGCCTGTGCTGGTATCAGCCCGCGGACGCGTCCACCGGCGTGTTCCCCGGTCCGCTCGGCGGCCAGCCGCAATGGGGCGGCCTGCCGCACGCACAGATCGAAGCCTGCGCCGTGCGGCTCGTTCCCAACGGCTACGAGCTGTGGATGAGCTGCATGAGCCGGGGCATCGCCGTGCTCACCGTCAAATACGCCCTCCCGGGCGACATCAACGGCGACGGTCACGTCGATCAGTCGGACCTCGGCGTGCTGCTGGCGGCGTTCGCGACGTGCAGCGGCGACCCGGGCTTTGACCCGGCGGCGGACATCGACGGCGACGGCTGCGTGGGGCAGAGCGACCTGGGGCTGCTGCTGTCGAGTTTCGGGCAGTAGAGCCGCAACCACCCACCCCGGACCCGGGGATCGTAGCGCTTGCAGGCGCAGCCGCCGTCTTTGCGGCGGGGCTGATCGCGGCGCGACCGCGCGACGATCACGCGCGCAGCACAACCGCGTCGCCGACGCGCAGAATGCCGCCCTTGAGCACGCGACAGCAGACGCCGCCGCGCCACTCGGGTCGGAGGGCGTTGCGCAGACCGGCGTGCTGCTGATCCATCAGGCCGCAGGGCTTGGTTTCGCTGAGCACGTCGAGTTCGACTTCGCCGAGGCGCAGCCGGCGGCCCGCGAGCGGCGCCAGCCGATCAACATCGAGCAGAACGTTGGCGCGACGCGTGTGCCAGGGGAGCTTCACGCCGAGTTCCTCGCAAACCTGCTTCCATTGCGGCGCAGAGATCAGCGTGACGCCGCGCTCCGGCGAAGACCGCAGATCACCGGCGAGGCCGCCATCGGCGACGACGACGGCCTCGCGAACCTCCTGCATCGGGCCGTTGACGGCGGTGCGCAGGGCCATGGCGAGGACCGCGCCGATCGGACCGGGTTGCGGCTCACTCATCGCTGCGCGTGCTCCTTCCCGCGGACTCTCCGAACAGCTCGCTGAAGAAAAGCTGCATGCGCCGCCACGAACGCTCGTCCGCGTTGCGGTTGTACTTCGCGCCGTCGATGCCGGCGGCGTCCACGCCGGGATTCGTGAAGGCGTGGACCGCGCCGCCGTAATACTCCATCTGCCAGTCGACGCCGGCCTTACGGACGCCCTCCTGGAAGGCGGCGATGTCGGCCGCAGACACAAACGGGTCGTCGGCGCCGTGCAGGACGAGGAGGCGGGCCTTGATGCGGCGCGCGTCCTCCTCGCGCGGCGGCGCGAGCGAGCCGTGGAAGCTGACGACGCCGGCCAGCGGCAATCCGCTGTAGGCCATTTGCAGCACGCTGGCGCCGCCGAAGCAATAGCCGATGGCGGCGATGCGGGCCGGGTCGACGCGACTGTGATGCGCCAGGGCTTCGAAGCCCGCCTTGGCGCGGTCGCGCCAGAGGTCGGTGTTCTGGTAGAGCACTCCGGCGAGCTTGGCCGCTTCCTCGCGGTCGGTGGTGGCCTTGCCGCCGCCGTAGAGGTCGATCGCCAGGGCGACGTAGCCCATCTCGGCGAGCTGTCGCGCGCGCCGCTTGGCGTAGTCGTTGAGACCCCACCATTCGTGGACGACGATGACGCCGGGCCGGCGTTCGGCGCGCGCGTCGTCATAGGCGAGGTAGCCGACGCATTCGAGCTGGCCGTGGGTGTAGCGCACGTCCTCGGTGACAACCTTGGCCTCGGCGGCGGCGGCGCCGCCGAGCACGAGAGAAAGCAGCAGGAGGAAAGTGCGCATCCTGGAGCCTCCGAGCCCGATGTCCTTTGGGCTGATCTGGGTGCTTTCGGAATCAGTCCTTCTTCGCGGCCAGCGCGGCCTCGACGGCGGTGATGACCTGCGGCGCATCGGGTTTGACCTTGGACTCGAAGCGCGCGATCACTTCGCCCTTGCGATTCACCAGGAACTTCGTGAAGTTCCAGCGGATATCGCCGGCGTGCGCGCCCGTCTTGGACTCGGCCGTCAGAAACTTGTACAGCTCCGTCGCGTTCTCGCCCTTCACCGGCACCTTCGCGAACAGGTCGAACGTCACGCCGAAGCGCGTCTTGCAGAACTCCCTGATCTTCTCGTTGTCCGCGGGCTCCTGGCCCCCGAAGTCGTTCGAGGGGAACGCCAGCACGCGCAGCCCGTGGCCGCGATACTTGTCGAAGAGCTCCTGGAGCTGCTGATACTGGGGCGTATAGCCGCAGCGCGAAGCGACGTTCACGATCAGCAGCACGTCCCCCTTGTAGCGGCCCAGGTCCACCTCCTTGCCCTCGATGTCCTTCATCACGAAATCCAGCACGCTGTTGGCCTTGTCCCAGGTCTGGGCCTTGCGATCGCCGTTCATCCCCGCTCCCTCGTCTCCGCCCTTGCCGCTCGTGCCGGCGTCCTGCGCCGCCGCCACGCCGCACCACGCCAGCAACGCCACGGCGCCGCCCCACTTCCGCAGCGCCACCACCATTGTCCCGCCGCGCATCGCTTCGTTCCTTTCCCGGCATCGGCGCCGGCTTCGGCTATGCACTGGATTGAGGGAGTATATCGGGCCAAGGCCGGCGGCCCAAGCGGCGGCATTGTGTGGTGGCGCGCGCCCGGGGAGTGGCGTCGCCCGCCAACTTCCGTCCGCCCTACCGGGCGGGAAAAGAGGGTGAGCAAACCTGGCGACCAGGCGCTGAAGCGCCTTGCAACTTCCGTGCGTCCTTCGGGCGGGAATCAGGTGCCCTGGCGCCTTGGTGCGCGTGGCTGCCCCGGGGTATCATCTCGCCACGTTGGCGTCGCCGCTGCCGGGGCCTGGCTGCTGCCGCCGGGGCCGGGCTGTCGCCGCTGGCCGGATAAAGCCGCCGGTCTGAGGCAGGCGGGCTCATCGAGGGGCCATGAGCGATTCAGCGGTCGTCATCTCGGTGCGCAACCTGGTGGTGCGGTTTCCGACGCGCGGGGGCGTGCTGACGATCCTCAACGGCGTGAATTTCGACGTGCTGCGGGGCGAGACGCTGGTGATCATGGGCGGTTCCGGCAGCGGCAAGAGCACGCTGCTGAACTGCCTGATCGGCGAGATTCACCCCGATGAGGGCGAGCTGATCTATCGGCTGCCCAGCGTCGGCGAGGTCGACCTGCACCGGGCCGAGCCGCGGACGGCGGACCAGGTGCGGAAGCGATTCGGCATCCTGTTCCAGTCCGGGGCGCTGTTCAGCTCGCTGACGGTTGCGGAGAACGTCGCGCTGCCGCTGAAGGAGCATTCGCAGGTCAACAAGGCGGTGATCGACATCGTGGTGGCGCTGAAGCTCCAGCAGGTGCACATGCTCGCGCACCGCAACAAGTACCCGGCGCAGCTCTCGGGTGGCCAGAAGAAGCGCGTCGGGCTGGCGCGGGCCACGGCGCTCGACCCGGAGATTCTCTTCTACGACGAGCCCAGCGCCGGCCTCGACCCGGTCACTTCGACCGCCATCGACAGCCTGATGATGGATCTCTCGAAGAAGCTCAACGTCACGACCGTCGTCGTCACGCACGAGATGGACTCCGCCTTCCGCATCGCTGACCGCATGGTCATGCTCGACCAGGGCCGCGTGCTGCGCATCGGCCCGCGCAGCGAGTTCGAACGCCTGCGCGACGCGAAGCCCGAGTCTCTCGCCAGCGACGCCGACCGCCTGATTCACCAGTTTCTGAACGGCGCGCCGTCCGGCCCGCTCACCGACGCCCAGGGTCTCAGCCTCTACGAGAAAATCCTCGACGGCGAATCGCTCGCCACCACCCGCGCCGGCTGAGCCGAACGCCGCGTCCGGGGAGCTCGAGCGCAGCCTCGACCGCCGCCCCGCGGCCGGGCGGTCCGTGACCCGCCGGCACCGGCAACTCCCGCAGCGGCCGCGCCCCGGGCGTAGGAAGCGGCTACGACCCGGTGGGGGCCGCGGCCGGCTCGAGCAACTGGGTCCAGCGCCGGGCCTGGCGGTTCTTCCAGGCGCCCTTGTGATAGGCGTAGCCGGCGATCAGCGGGGTGGCGAGCGTGGCCTCGCTGTAGACCATCTGCTCGTAGGCCGTGTCCACCTTGCCCCAACTGGACGCTTCTTTCAGCGTGCTGCTGCTGAGCGCCCCGTCGCGCACGTCCGCCACCGTGATCTGCACCGCGTACTTGTGCATCGGCGCGTCGTGGCCGAGGATGTCGGCCGCCACCACGATGTCCTGCGTGAAGTTCTTCGGCACGCCGCCGCCGATCATGAAGATGCCCGTGGTGGGGTTCTTGATCTTGAGCTGGGTCAGCTCGTAGAAGTCCTTGACGCTGTCGATGCTGACGCAGTTGACGCCGCCGCGGGCATGCTGATGGGCGACGAGGCCGAAGCCGGCGGAGCAGTCGCTGAAGGCGGGGCAGAAGATGGGCACGTCCATCTCGTAGGCGGCAAGGGTGATGCTGTCGCGGTTCTTGCCGTGCTCGTCGAGCCAGCGGCCCATCTCGCGGATGAACTCGCGCGACGAGTAGGGCCGCGGGTCGAGCTCGTCGGCGATGCGCTGCGTGGTCTCGTCGCAGGCCCGCAGGTCGTCCTCGTCGATGAACGTGTCGTAGATGCGGTCGATGTGCAGCTCGCGCAGCGCGTCGTCGTCCATCCCCGCCTTGTAGCGCTCGGGCGCGACGTAATGCCGGAAGCCCAGCCCCTCGAAGAAGTCCTGGTCGACGATGTTCGCGCCCGTCGCGACGATCGCGTCCACCATGCGGCTGCGCACCATGTCGGCGAAGACCTTCTTCAGCCCGGCGCTGATCAGCGAGCCCGCCAGGCACAGGATGATCCCGCAGTCCTTGTCGCGCAGCATCCGGTCGTAGATCTCCGCCGCCCGGCGCAGGTCGCGCGCCGTGAACGCCATCCGCTCCATCGCGTCCACCAGCGCCACCACGTCGTGGCGGGTCATGTCGATATGCTCGATCGGCTGGCTCAGCAGCTCGGCTTTGCTCGGCACGGCTTCCTCCTGTTTCTTCTCAGGCCCGCCGCCTCCGCGGCGCGCAGCACTCAGTATATCACAACCGCGCCCGACCGGCCGCCGGCCGCGGCGGCCGGCACGGGTACGGTTTGAACCGAGCCGCGCCGGTGAGGAAGCGGTTGCGCCAGCAGACGTCCTCGCTTCAGCCGCCTCCTCACGGGCGCGGCTCGGCTCAGAAAGCAGACGGTACCGGTGCCCGGCGGCCAACACCTGTTTTGGCTCGGTGAATATCCTACATTGGGTGCGCGCCCCTCGCACCCGGCGCAACGCAGGAGAACGCCATGTCCGCCCATCGATCGCACGAGAACCGCCCCGGCGAGTCCGCCGCCCACACCCGCACCCGCCTGATTCACGGCCGCGGCCGCAGCGGCAAGTGGGACTACGACCATCACGTCGTGCCGCCCATCAGCTCGAGCGCCACCTTCCGGCTCGATTCGGCCGCCCGCGGCGCACGCGGATTCGAGCAGTTCGCCCACGGCGACACGCCGCCCGGCGAGCATCCGATCTACATCTACGACCGCCTCGACGAGCCCACCCGCGCCATGCTCGAGGAGAACCTGGCCTATGCCGAGCGCGGCGACTTCGCCCTCTGCTTCGCCTCGGGCATGGCGGCGATCAGCGCCGCGCTGGCCACGCTGATGCGGGCCGGCGACAACCTCGTCGCCCACAAGGTGCTCTACGGCTGCACCTACTCGCTGCTGACGAACTGGCTGCCGCGGCTCGACATGCAGGCCCGGCTCGTGGACCTGACCGACCCGGCGAGCATCGCGCAGACGGCGGACCGCCGCACGCGCGTCGTGTACTTCGAGACGCCCGTGAACCCGGACATGACGCTGATCGACATCGCGGCGGTGCGATCGGCGGTCGACCGCCTGAACGTCCGCCGATCCGCGGATGAGCGCATCGAGATCGTGGTCGACAACACTTTCGCGAGCCCGTTCTGCCAGCGGCCGCTTGAACTCGGGGCCGACGTGTCGTGCACGTCGCTGACGAAGGCGATCGGGGGCTTCGGGACCGACATCGGCGGGGCGGTGATCGGCCCGGGGCGGCTGCGCGACGCGTTGCTGATGTACCGCAAGGACTTCGGCGGCGTGCTGAGCCCGAAGGCCGCGTGGGCGACGCTGGTGTACGGGTTGCCGTCGCTGGCGGCGCGCATGGCCAACTACCAGAAGTCGGCGATGCGCGTGGCGCGCTTTCTCGAGGAGCATCCGAAGGTGCGCCGGGTGCGCTACCCGGGGCTGGAGAGCTTTCCGCAGCGCGAGCTGGCCCACCGGCAGATGCTCGACGAGCACGGCAGGTTCGCGCCCGGGTCGATGCTGTACTTCGTGCTGAAAGACGCCGACGAGCGGGGCGAGTCCGGGGCGCGGCTGATCGACTGGATCGCCCAGAACTCGTACTGCATCACGCTGGCCGTTTCGCTGGGCCAGGTCAAGACGCTGATTGAGTGCCCATACTCGATGACCCACGCCGCGCTGCCCGAGGAGGCCAAGCGCCAGCGCGGCATCGAACCCGGTGGAATCCGCCTCAGCGTCGGGCTGGAAGACTGGCACGACCTGGTCGCCGACCTCCAGGCCGCGCTCGATGCGGTGTGACGGTCTTCATCGAAGACGCGCGGCACGAGCCGCGAGCGCAAGCGAGTGTAGCGACAATGACAACGCACGAGCCGCGAGCGCAAGCGAGTGGAGTGGACGTCGCGCGAATATTCGAGCGGCAAGCCCAAGCGAGCCGCGAGCGCGAGCGAGTGTAGCGACAATGACAACGCACGAGCCGCGAGCGCAAGCGAGTGGAGTGGACGTCGCGCGAATATTCGAGCGGCAAGCCCAAGCGAGCCGCAGAGGCTGTCCCGCAAACCGATCCGAACCGCGCCTGTAAGGAAGCAGTCGCGAAAAAAGGACCGGCGTTACGATCCGATCTTATGTGCGTCCGCTCTGCTCGAATCAGTAGACGGATTCTGGGATAGCCTCTACACTCGCTTGCGCTCGCGGCTCGTGCGTTGTCATTGTCGCTACACTCGCTCGCGCTCGCGGCTCGTGCGTTGTCATTGTCGCTACACTCGCTCGCGCTCGCGGCTCGTGCGTTGTCATTGTCGCTACACTCGCTCG